>Ga0325404_1005858_pt1 | contig 12925 bp, 13 predicted proteins | sample PopdelMetagenome_18_FD_205664 | JGI IMG/M metagenome (GOLD analysis project Ga0325404, IMG submission 205664) | Populus deltoides microbial communities from Bellville, Georgia, United States - Xylem-Control-R1 | ecosystem: Host-associated > Plants > Phyllosphere > Stem > Wood/Secondary xylem... | reverse complement strand
TGCGTAAACAAACAACCTCTAAATAAAATGATTTTGAACTTTCAAAAACTAAAATTTAAAAGTGACTCATTCAGATAAAAGAATAAATAACGTTTCATAGTTAGATTTATCATAGATATAAACTTTAATTTTTTATACTCCAGGTATTAAGAAATTTTTTACTTTAAGATTTGGAAACCTTTTCTTAAATGTGTTTTTTCCTCACTTATAAAAACACTAAACAACTTTTAGAGATTATTTTTTTAACGTTTTAAAAATATTTTTTTTATTTCAAATTAAAATTTTTAAATATTTTTAGATCATTTTAATATACATAAAATTTAAAAAATAAATAAAAATATTATTTTAATATATTTTTAAATAAAAAAATATTTTAAAAAATAACATTGAACCAAACAAGCTAATAAGCCCTCTTTAATGGAATAAGCCTGATTGGAGGTGATATTGATTAATGTTAAAGTTCAGTGAGCAGATTCACATATTTATATATATGGGTGACTGATTTGAACTCTTAAAAAAATTCTGATAGAGAGAGGAACAGAGGGAGAGAGAAAATGAATATGTCCTCTTCTCAGTTTCGCCTATAAATACCCAAAACAAGCCGCGTTTAGCTCGAAACAAAACACAAACCTCCTCACTATCCACTTAGCTCTCTCCCTCTCTGTGTCCTTTCAGCTCACTATCAACACAGCTCACTTTAACACAGCTCACTTTGTCCTTCAAGAATCCACCCGAACAGATTTTTTTTAGAGAGAGAAACAGTTTTTTAGAGAGAGAAAGTAATGGAAGCGTACTCGCTGCATCTAGCGATGGCGGCTCTAGTAGGAGCATCATTTGTGGCAGTATCCGCTTATTATATGCACCGCAAAACCCTAAATCAACTTCTCGAGTTCGCCAAGACGGTAGAGAGAGAACGAGAAAGAGGCGACAACTCCGACGGCGGCGGCGGAGGAGGAGGAGGATCGTCGCCGCAGCATTTGAAGAAGCGCCGGAGTCACGGACGGAGGAAGGGAAGTAGCGGTTACTATAACAAGCGTGGCTCGGCTTCGTTACCGGACGTGACGGCGATTTACGGTGGTGGAATTGATGGAGAGGAGAAACGTAATGGTCAGGTGGTTTATGTCGACGGGATTCCGGCTGGATTGCCGAGGCTTCATACTTTGCCTGAAGGTATGAACTTCTCGGACTTCTCGCCGGAGTGAATATTTAAAGCTCGGCTTGAATTTGACTGCTCTGGTAGTTTTACTTATAATAATTTTCAACATTGCAGTCATGATTTTTTAGGCCTATTTTAATTTAATTTAATAACTCTGTTATGTGTATAATATAATCGATATAATATAATTATTTAAATGCTTGTATTCTGTTTTGTATTTAATATGATTGTTGCTTGCGGAGATCATTTGTATTTGTTGAAATTGCGATTTTTATATTTCTCTGTTTTAAGAGGGAAGGAATGATGTTAAAAGAGGGATAAAAAATAGATTATGTGCCGATTATAAAACCAAGCAACACGAGAATGATATTTATTAATATATATTTTGAATAAGAAGTGAAGTGCAAGAAATTTTTTATCTGTTATGTAGTAACAGGGTTGAAAGCTTATCCTCGGTAAGGGATTTATATGCGTTGAAGATGAATAAGGAAACTTAACTTGAGATTGAAGTAGTTCGTCTCGGTGAACAAATTGGAAATGGTCCAGAGTCGTTAATGGCTTCATTATCTAGCTAATTACTGGTGTCCTCTTAACAGTTTGCTTGGGCTGCTCTTCCTTGTGCCTTCCAATAAAATCTTACTCCCACTTCTACCCCTTATGTAGAGAAGGCCACCAGCTGTGGATTCAAATAGTGCCAACTTGGAATGACTTGGAATTCAATTGAAATTTTATTCACTCCATTCTTTTTTGTTTTTCACCTCTTCATTTGAGGTGGGGAGCTGTTATCCTGTTTGCTGAAAACATCCAGTATTGTGCTGTTCCAGGGAAATCTTCTGGGCATATCAAGAGGCCTGGAAGTTTTATCAGACCAACTTCTCCAAAGTCTCCTGGTGCTAGTGCTAGTGCCTTTGACAGCGTGGAAGGATCAGATGATGAAGATAACATGACTGACAATTCTAAACTAGACACTACATATCTGCATGTTAATGGAAATGCTGTGAGTTTGTGATCTTGGAAATGCACGTTAATTATTTTGTTTAGCAGCATCAGTCTTTCATTTACATACCCACATGCACACACATTCTTCATTTTGACAGGATTTCCTTCTATTCTTAATTTTGTGGCTTGCATTTTTAGGATATAAAGGATGTTTTACCACAACACATCAATGCAAATGGAGACCAAGTCCCTATACCTGCTTCAAGCATGATTCGATCCCATAGTGTGTCTGGTGACTTGCATGGTGTTCAGCCTGATCCTATTGCTGCTGATATTCTAAGGAAAGAACCAGAACAGGAAACTTTTGCACGACTTAAAATTTCTCCTATGGGTATTGACTGCTTCTCATCCATACTTCTGTTAATTATCCTTGCTTTGGCTTGTGAAATTGGTAAAATATTTAAAGGGTTTCTCTTATCCTACTTCATGAATTTTTAATATCACTAATCTGATCTTTTGCTGCTATTCTCTATAAAAGTGCAAGATGAATGGGCACAAAATGCAAGCAGTTGCTTATGTTTTATCATGAAATATGCATATATTTAATTCTTTAGAGGGAATGATGCAGAATAGATGTGCATTCTTTAATGGATACATGTTTAAATTTTTTCTGTTTGTGTCTACCCTCTTAAAGTTGTTGTCTGTGTTTTTGCTTGGTTAATTTGAATGCTAGTGTACCTATTTGAATTATTCACTGCTTTTAAGATTGCAAGCATGTAAGTTTCTGTTAGGACTCCGATGCTCCGATTTAAAATGACTTTGTTTTAACAAATTTATTTTGCGTCAGCAGAGGTGCCATCACCAGATGAAGTGGATTCCTATATAGTTCTTCAAGAATGTCTTGAAATGCGAAAAAGATATGTATTCAAGGAAGCAATCGCACCATGGGAGAAAGAAATTATTTCCGACCCCAGTACACCAAAGCCTAATCCTGACCCTTTCTCCTTTACACCAGAGGGAAAATCTGATGTGGGTATATGTTTCATTTAGGCATTTGTGAAACACCTAGTCAGGATTATGCTTTACTTCCTTTTTTTGATCATATATGCCTTCCATTCTTTGTTTTTTTGCACAGCATTATTTTGAGATGCAAGATGGGGTAATCCATGTCTATCCAAATAAAGACTGTAAGCTTTGAGCTTCAGTTTCTTGCTTGTTATGTTTCAATCCTTTATTTCATTATTGGGATGTTAATGTATGTTTTGTTTTTTCTCTTTTCTTAGCTAAGGAAGAACTTTTTCCTGTTGCTGATGCGACAACGTTTTTCACTGATTTGCATCACATACTTCGAGTTATTGCAATTGGAAATATCAGAACTCTATGTCATCATCGGTTGAATCTCCTAGAACAAGTAAATACATCTTTCATTGATCATCTCAATTTATTGAGAAGCTAGTTTTCTTGATAATAATTAGACTTCTGGATTTATGCTTATCCCAATGTCTCAGAAATTCAACCTTCATTTGATGCTTAATGCGGATAGAGAGTTTCTTGCTCAGAAAAGTGCTCCACACCGTGACTTTTATAATGTCAGGAAAGTTGATACGCATGTTCATCATTCTGCATGCATGAACCAGAAACATCTTTTAAGGTTTATAAAGTCAAAACTGAGGAAAGAGCCTGATGAGGTAAAGATTTGGATTCCCTGCCTCTTTTTTTTTTTTTTTTGCAGAAATCAAACAGCATACAACTTTCTCTTCTTTTCTTTCTGCATTGGAATGGGCCATTAATCATTCCATAATATTGCGCAGTTAACCAGAACTTTAATATTATGTCCACTCGAACAATATGATGCAATCTGATTATTAGGTGGATATTTAATACATATTTGTTGTTGTCTTGAACTTTTTTTCTTCCTGTTATTCAGGTTGTAATTTTTCGAGATGGAACATACTTGACATTGAAAGAAGTGTTTGAGAGTTTGGATTTGACTGGGTAAAAAACTTTTGTTGTTGTTATCATTTTCATATTGTCATATAGAAGGTTGTGATCATATCGATATCTGTGGGAACAGGTATGATCTCAATGTTGACCTTTTAGATGTTCACGCGGACAAGAGCACATTTCATCGCTTTGATAAGTTCAACCTGAAGTACAATCCTTGTGGTCAGAGTAGACTTAGGGAGATTTTCCTTAAACAAGACAATCTTATCCAAGGTACATCTTAATTTAATCTTATCCAATGTACATCTTGATTTTTTCTTGAGAGAAAAAAATCTTTTTTCTTCTGTTTTTTTACTTCTTCTGGGTGGGTGGATAGAAGGTTCATCCTTCATACTCTTAAAGCAAACTTATGAAAAAAGAACAGGGGCAATGAGAAAAATGAAGTACTTGTTGTATAGGAAACTGTCTTCCAGTTGATGCCCAAGGGAACAACGTAGTGGTTAAAAACTTGGAACTTCTAGCTTAAAGGGCTCAAGTTGCCAATTGTGTGACGAGTAAGTGGCATTGTGTTGAATGGGGAGGATTACTCATTTTGTGTGTTGCTGAAGGCTAGCAGGCCTCACAATGAACTGCAAAGGAAACCTTAAAACTTTGTACTAAAATGTCACACATTTTAAGACTCGAGTTTCATTTTACATGCTTGCATCTCATAGTGGTTTCATGGTTATCATGTTGTGATGTTCTATTTTTTTCTACTAATTTGTAAGCCGCTTTTCTTCCCTGCTAGTTATATGTTCTGCGTTGCCTTATCTATGCTTATTGCTGTGTGTTGATGAGCAGGTCGTTTCCTTGGTGAACTGACAAAACAAGTCTTTTGTGATCTTTCTGCAAGTAAATATCAGGTACATCTTTGTCCTACTTGTAGTTGATTTTTATGCATGGATATAGATTCCGGTTTCGTTAATCTGTTTCACATTTTACAATGATATTTAAATTTGTAGTACTGTTCATTCTTTGTTAAATATTTAAAATCTGTGCATTAGTGATAATTTGGAAAAATTGTCTATATTTCATGCCTACAACAATTAAGAAATGCCAAAGACACCACATTCATGATTCATGACCATGTTTTGTTGTGTTTCTTCTTTTGTTGATCCTTCTCTCATTCTCTAGACCTGATTAGATCAGCAAGTTATGGGTAGAAGCTGTATTTTAGTATTTTTGTTACGAAATTCTTGAATCTTATAGTCATGATTTTAGAGTGAGCCCATCCTAGGATTTGAGGTGTAGGAAAATTTTGAAGCTTTTCTGATTATTGGATCTTGATATTTTGCTTTACTAATTCCTATCCTGCTTGAGGCTCATGTGCTGACATTAGATGATGGAAAAAACTCTTGACATATTTCTTAAGATGCATCTACAGTATGCTTCACTTTTGCTTATGGTTGTTTTCCCCTATTTCTATGATCTTGTTATTGCAGATGGCTGAATACAGAATATCAATATACGGTAGAAAACAGAGTGAATGGGACCAATTGGCTAGTTGGATAGTGAATAATGAACTGTACAGTGAAAATGTTGTTTGGTTAATCCAGGTACTGACAGTATCTAAATCCCTCTTACTGAAGTTCATTTTTTTTTTGGTTTCTTAAAGGAAAAGTTGGTTAGCTTAGCTGAGAGTGATGGTGGGTTTGATTGTTGCTGAACATTCTGTTTACAATGAGATGCCCATATCAGTAGAAAAATTCGAGTCAGTATTTAATTTCATGTTTTGTAATATGTTGTGTATTTTCAGCTTCCTCGACTGTACAATATCTACAAGGAAATGGGGATTGTTACATCATTTCAGAATATTCTTGATAATATCTTCATTCCGCTTTTCGAGGTCACAATTGATCCAGATTCGCATCCTCAGTTGCATGTTTTTTTGAAACAGGTTTGCCATTTTCTAAACAGATTGTTATTTTGCAGATAGCGTCAGTGTATAAAAGGTTTTATTTTTTAATTGAAAGTAGGTATGCGGTGCTTACCACCCTATTTTATCACCAAACCAGCTTTCCAAGGAACTTTTGTTGAGATGTTTCGAGGATCTAGCAGTTACGCTTTAAAACAATTAAATTCTTCAACTGACATCAGTATGATTTAAGTTTTTGTTGCCAGATTTAGTCAGCTTGGTTAGTTGTTGGCTGTTTTGTTTCCAGATTACACTGGTGTTTTGATTTGTCTTTTTTTGTTGTTGTTTATGTGCCCATTGTTTGTGCTTCCCTTTACTACATCACTAAAAGAAGGGGGAAACTACAATGGTCTATGCTTCAATGTGTTATTTTCTCATTTAGGTGTTATATTTTGGAAGGCTGTTGAATGGGAGATCAAAAGAGATCTCTGCCAGAAATTTTTACCAATAGGTATAACTGGCAAAATCTGATAGGGTTGTCTATGAAACATGTGACTTAGGACTTGATGGTGGATCAAGTACAAGAAGCAAGTAATACATTTACCTAGGGTGGTTGTGGGATATTAAAATTTCATCATCTTCTGTTTCCTCCTCTGAAATCATAACCTGACCCTCCTATCCTCACAGAGATTATTATGAGGCTTTAAGGGTGCTCGACATCCAACTTTATTCCCCCCTCTTATTGAATAATATACAACTTGCCATTTGTTTTATATTTCAGGTTGTTGGGCTGGACCTGGTTGATGATGAAAGCAAACCTGAAAGACGACCAACAAAGCACATGCCTACACCAGCTCAATGGACCAATGTGTTCAATCCTGCATTTTCATATTATGTTTATTACTGTTATGCCAACCTCCACACATTAAACAAGGTCTGTGTTATACTTCAGAAGCAATATTTTACTTGATAACATGTTACATGAAGATGTTTATTTTCTTCTTTCTTTTGGAATATTTTTCTTGGATAGGTGTCTTGCATGTTTTGATGACCATTCAGATTCTTGTCATGATATCATTAGTGACAAGAAAAATATTTCCAGGTTTTTACGTTCAAATGTCATGATCTAGATGGAACTTCTGCCACACAAAATAGAAAAATGCAACCATCAAATGATTTAATGTTTATTGACATAGCATCAAGCTTTTCTCCCAGCTCGATCTGGCAGTCCGCCCCAATGTTTTACTTGGTGGCTGTTTTCTTCCTCAATTAATCTATTTCAACAATGTTTTTCAGCTTCGTGAGTCAAAGGGCATGACAACTATCAAATTCCGTCCCCATTCTGGAGAGGTATTCCTTCCAGCTTTTCCTTCTACTTTGCACAAATGTTCAGATCTTCTGCCACCTCACATGACAACTATCATTTTCAGGCTGGCGATACTGACCATCTTGCTGCAACATTTCTTACATCTCATAATATTGCCCATGGGATCAATTTGAGGAAATCTCCAGTTCTTCAATATTTGTATTATCTAGCACAAGTATGGAAGATATATTCTTTTTAGTATCATTACTGTTATTTTAAATGGATGTCCTGTACTTCTATTTTTCGTGACATTAATCAGAAATGGTGGCATTTTTGCTATACAGATTGGCCTAGCTATGTCTCCTCTGAGCAACAATTCCTTATTTTTAGACTACCATAGGAATCCTTTTCCTATGTTTTTCCAAAGGGGTCTCAATGTTTCCCTTTCTACTGATGATCCGCTCCAAATTCACTTAACAAAAGAGCCCTTGGTGGAAGAATATAGCATAGCTGCTTCTGTAAGTGCTCCTTTTCTCACCTGAAGTGATTTTTTTTTTCTTGAGGTGAAATTTATCATTGCAAGCGTTCCTGACAGGTGTGGAAGTTGAGTTCATGTGATCTGTGTGAGATTGCTCGAAATTCGGTCTACCAATCAGGTTTCTCACATGCTTTAAAGGTACATTCGTTTCTATTAGCTTGGATTTAAGATTCTGAAATTTATAAGAGAAAGGATCTGGTGCAACAAGTTTAGTTAAGAAAATAAAATAGAAACAAAAAAAATCAAGACAACATGTTCTTGAGATAGAGAAATGGGATAGTTAAAATCTTTGATTTTTTCTATTTATATAGTCACTAATTTCCTTTGCTTCCTTCATCGTAATCACTGATTAGCTTGATTGGGTGCTACTTATTTCATCGACCGACTTTGTACCACGAGTATTTTTTCTCTTCATTCTTAATCTTAACAAGTTAAAGAAAACTGAAGATGGGGGTTAGAATATTCGAACTGGTCATGAAGGGATCGTTCCTTTCAGGTGTTGCTTTTGAGATATCATTTGTTGCCCATGCATATGAAGAACAATGTAGATGTGTTTGCCATGCTGTGTGTTGCCTAATATGTATCTTTCCATGTGGAACCTAGTCTGACTTGGGTTGTCTTCAGAGCGGAGTGATTTGTCTGCATGGCATTGTGACATCCATCACTAATGGACTGAATGTATTGAAATGGGTACATCTTACGACCAGTATGGTTTATTATTGACTCCCTAATACGATGGACATTGGGGGTTTAAAATGGCCAGCGTAGAAGATTGTTTCTGCCCAACTCTTTGAATTATATGCTATACTATGTGTTTTTTCGCTATCTTTTTGTTGGGGAATGCGTGTTTGTTGCTTTCCTGATCAAACTAATGTGATTCTTCTTAGCTGTTGTATATCTTCTATTAGGATTTTATTGATTCAGTGGGCAGCCTCTTTATTGTTGATGTTCGTGATTTTGAATTAATCTAAGTACCAGATAATTGGCACAGAATTAACGTATTCCAACTTTACTCTGCCGTGCTACTTTTGATTATATTGAAAAAATATTTGAGTGTTTATATAAATGCTTTTAAATCTAATTTCTGGACATTTGCCCTTGAAATTCCAGTCGCACTGGATTGGTAAAGAGTACTACAAGAGAGGACCAGACGGAAACGATATTCACAGGACAAATGTGCCTCATATCCGGGTGGAATTTCGAGATGCGGTATGGACCTGATTCAGAACTTTTTAATACTGACTTATTCAAACAAGAAGCCAATGACCTCTTTTGAATTGTTCAAAGGTTTTCTTTTTCACTGCAAGTAATGAGGATGAATACCCTTTTGGAGCACAAGGATCTCAAATAAGTAGTTTGTAGTAGTCCCTTATTCCTCCAACCCCTCTCCCCATAACTAATCCCTCCTCTCTTTCTTTGTGCCACACTTTGGGCTTCAATTAATATTGATCTGAATGAGAGCTAAATAGTTAAATGGACATTAGAGCATTGTGTAATCATAGTGACACATGCGGAAGGTCTCGTAGCAAGTAGCATTTATATTCATACAACACTAACTCGTGATTTCTTTTCGCTGCCGAAACATTTTGGCTGGACTTGTCAGATTTAATGCATGTGATAATTTTCTTGCAGATATGGAGAGATGAGATGCAACAAGTTTATCTTGGCAAGGCCGTTATCCCTAAAGAAGTGGACAAGTAAACAGCGGGAGTTTCCGTAGCCCATCCTTACGCATTTACTTAACTTATAAAGGTGCTATCGGATCCCATACCTTTCTACATTACTATCTTTTTCGGTTGAACTGAGTTTTGATAAACCTGGCTCCAATTGTTGTCGCGGTAGGTCAACAGAATTCAACTTTCTCATGAAACATGAGATGGCTGTACACTTCTGATCATGCACCTGATAATGGCAAGAATAAAAAAAAATGGGGGAATGGCTTCAGGCATAGCAACAGCAAAGCTAAGCTGATAGAAGCTTATGAGTTTTGAGAACGAAGGCCATGCATAAGACGCAATTATTGACATGGTGATCTGCAGTGTCTTGGAAGAAATGCCGATCTCGTGACAGAACAAATAACTAGAATGAAGTATATTAGGTCAATATTAAGAGTAGCATTACGGGGTATAGTATGAGTTATGCATGGTTCACTCATTGCAATGTCAGTTGTTAGTGTGACCAATAATAGCAAGGACAGGACAGGACAATCTCGTACTTTAATTTTGTTTCCAGATGAATACGCCTCATCAAATTTTGGTTCGGTTTTATACTATGCAGATGTATGTAACCAAAACATTTCCCTGGAGTAAATTCCTCTGTTGCTCCCGGTTGGTTTTTTCTAATTCGTGACATTTTCTAATTTCTCGTGCGAGGGAGCTCACTCACAACTCCGAGTAACTAACCAATCTTGCTATGCTACTAGTGTGCGAGGGTTTGAACTTTGAACATCTTAGACTCATATATGGCTTGGCCCGTCGGAAGTTTTTGGCAAGGAACTGGTTTAAATTTATGATTCCTAAAGAAATGAATTCATGCCATCGTGCTCGAATTCTGAATGCTTGGTCCTGTCTAAAATGATGAAGTTTCTTTCAATCGGCTGCACTATACTTCCAATGTCAATTTTCTTACTTTGTTGCGTGTACTTGTAATTAAATTAAGAAGAAGAAATACCTCCACTTCCAAGATCACCTTCATAGACGTTCCCATGCATGCAGATCTGAAACAACATGGCTTCCTCTCCTTTACTTCTAGTTCAGAGACTGAAATTGTACAATTACTAAGGACTTTTTATCCAGTTTGACAGTCCAAGGCTGCCCTCCATTTTGTCATTTAATTTCTTAATTTTACAGTCTTTAACAACTCCATTTGGAATTGAAGTGTTAATAGATTTAAAGGATTTGGGAGCCCGGTCTTTTAAAAAAAATTATTTTTTTTAATTTTAAATTAATTTTTTAATATATTTTAAAATAAAAAATATTTTAAAAAACAACCTCTTTAACAAATAAACTAAAAAGAGGTGCCTAAATAAGAATGTTGCGCTAATGGAGACACAGATATCAGCACCGCATCAAACCTTGGATTGGCATTGTCTTGCAGGTTGCTGCCAAGATGACCATGAGCAGGGAATGCCATGAAATAAGGGTAAAATAAACAAGCCAGACCATAACCAAGTTGCAAGTGAATTGCAAACCGAGCAGAATCCAATAGACACCATAAAACTCCAAAATAAAAGCTAATTTATCTGAATAACAGGACATTTTTATGGTATTTCTTTCTTTTCCATCTTCTGTCCATTTTTCAACAGTGTTGATTCCTTCTTCCAGCTGTTCTTTTTTTTTTTAAAAAAAAAAAAGCCACGCCAACAATTTTACCCACCAAAACAAAGTAGGCGTTCCTGTAAGGTTGAGAATTGCAAACAAAAACATATGAACCACAATAGCAGTTGCAAGCACCAACGCAACAATCAAGTAAAAACATATTTATACATGTCGCAACTCCCAATTCCACGCAGTCTCCCTCTGTGTTTGTGTGTGTCTGTGAGTTTCCAAGAAAATCAATTACATGAAACCATTTCCCCCTTTGTTTATGACTTGGATAATGAAAGCTTAGAAGTTGAATGCCTAAGATCTACAGCAAGATAACAAAAATACAACAAAACTCCACATCTTGGTATTCTAATATTATTATTCTGTGCTACTACATTCTCCATAAGAGGGTGATTTCGAGAACTCAATAATCTATTTTTTGAAGTGACCGGCGAGCTCACCTTTCTCATGCATGGAGGTCAAGATATCACACCCTCCTACCAGCTCACCATTCATGAATATTTGTGGGAATGTGGGCCAATTACTATACTTCTTCAGTGTTTCCCTCAATCCATAATTGTATTCTTCATCAAGCACGTCAACACTCTCATAATCCACACCTTCAGATTCAAGAATGCCAACTACTCTCTGAGAGAATCCACACATTGGAGCACTTCGAGATCCCTTGATGAAAGCAACCACTTTGTTCTCCTTAACCAACCGGTCAATGAGTTCTTCTAGTGGAACTGTTAGCTGGACATGACGACCAGGTGTAAGCCGGAGATCAGCCTTCTTCTTTGATGGTTGTCGAATCCAAGTAGCATTCCCCGTTTCATTGCCAGGTGGAACCTTTCCTGTGGTTTTTATATATTCTTCCATCCAAGATTTCCAAGCTTCGGTCAGAGACGCTTTATCAGGCTCGACTACTACTCCAACCTACATAACAGTTTTCATGGCAAAAGTCAGTGATCTGCATAAAAACATTTATCACACTGATTTAATTGAAAAGAATTTAGAAGATGCAGATAAGCCAATTGTGCACCTTCAATCTGTTTTCAACAATTAAATTTCCCAACATAAGATCACACAGCAAGCTGCCATAATGCTTATCAACTGATAGCATTTGTTATGGTATTTATAGTGAAATCTAACATACTCCCATGATGTCAGTTTCTCTTGAGGCATTGTTACTTCCAATTATTTTTTTTGAGTATACGAAAATGTTGTCCCATGAACACTGTTTTGAAAGATAATGACTTCAAAAGATTCTAGCATTTGTTCCACCCGCAACACTAAATAATAGCGAAATTGCAAAATGCAAAAACAACTTGTTTCTTTCTCTCCCAAAAACAGTTGAAATTAGATCCTCTACCATGTTAAGACAGACCCAACTTCACCATTAATAATAAAAATGAATAATAATAAAAAACAAAACTTGCTCCATATCTCCCATCCCATGGGGCAACACATTTGCATAGCACATGACACAATAAGAGACAAAGCTTAGCAAGGTCTTCTAATTTTGAAGAAATCACTAATGCTATCCTCCTAAGCACCACTCTCCAACTAGATGCCTTAATTTTGCAAGGCCGTGGTCTTCTAAACAAAGTTGGTTGAGGGGAACAACAACAACGATAAGGGGGAAGCCGGACAACAAGTCTTTTTTTCCAATGTGAGTGCATTCGCGGTATCTTTCAATGCAAATGGTAAAAATCAAACAATGAAATACTGAAGCTAGATTTAGAAGACCAAATCCCAAGTTCAGATTTCCAATGGCTACTCAATCACACTAGCATCAATAACACATTTCCAAAGTTCAGATTCCCCTTGATAACTCAAGCTC
>Ga0325404_1005854_pt1 | contig 12927 bp, 8 predicted proteins | sample PopdelMetagenome_18_FD_205664 | JGI IMG/M metagenome (GOLD analysis project Ga0325404, IMG submission 205664) | Populus deltoides microbial communities from Bellville, Georgia, United States - Xylem-Control-R1 | ecosystem: Host-associated > Plants > Phyllosphere > Stem > Wood/Secondary xylem... | reverse complement strand
TAACTTTAGATAAAATCAAAATATTTTTTAAAAAAGTGAATTCTTGAAATTTATTTTTAGAATTGAACATTGATTGATTGATAATCTTATTCATAAAAGTCCCACTCAACTTCCAACTCCAAGAAACAATTTCTCAAAAATTAAAATAAATATGATAGAAAATCTGAATCATTTTCACAAAGGGCAGTTTTAACATTACTATAAAAAGGACAAAAGAAGATGAGCAAAAGCTGCCTAAAATGGCGGGGCTTTGTTATAAGGTCAAAGTCAAAACCCCTCCCATAAAGCAAATAAACTAGAAAAAGAAAAGAAAAAACAAAACTGAAAATCACGACCTAATAAGCCCACCAAGGAATCAGAGAAGAGAACCTTCTTATCAATGGATTTCCTTCAAAACCCAAGATTTGTTGTATGTATAAGTGATTACAGTCCTCTATTTCTTTAACCAATCACAACTCCACAATCTCTCTGCCTGCGTCTTTCTCTCTCTAGATCTATCTTTATTACAACCTTGTTTTCTGTTAGAACATTCTAAAATCCCTTCCCTTGGATTTTTTTTTTCGTCTAATAAATCCTTCAAAGTTTGGGCCTTTTTGCTCTTATCTTAAGGCTTTTGCATTGAAGGATCATAAAGTTTTGTTCCTTACCTCTTGAAATTGATTACAAGGTATGTTTAGAAACTTCTTTGATTCTCAAAAAAAAAAAAAAGTTTGCAATTCATTTCACGCAATTTTATGAGAAACCCGTAATGTCAAAATTCATTATTTCAAGGGGATTTGGTCCCAAGACATAATTTTTGGGCAGCACCTATTATCTGTATTTTTTGTGTTTATGTTTCAGGGTGATGGTGTCTGCAATTTGACTGACCAGAATCCCTCAAGGCAACTACTTATAGATTCTCGAGGTATACAGAATTATCGTCAGATAGTCTGTAATGTGCTGTGATTTTCATGTTTTGGGTCCTTTCCTTTACATGCCTCCTAATCATTAAGATGATCAATTGTTATGGTGCCTGCATTTGATTATTGTCTCAAAACTTAAACTTCTCTTTCAAATATGGGGCCGCACCATGACGACACAATTTTGGTTGATGCATTTTCTAAACTCTACATTATCCAGTTTATAGATATGCAAATTCATCTGGTTCATTAGATTGATAGTGTGTCGGAATATGACTTTTTTAGAGCCCGTATCATGCAGTTTCTGCACCTGCAAAGCAATATGTTTGTTGCATCTTGAATTTTTGATGAGGCAGTGCTGCTTGCGTTTTGGTGCCTCCATAAATGTCATGCTATGCAGTTTGTGCATTATTTGTCATTTGTTGTATTGCGGATTGCTTTTCAGATTCATGGCCTGTGGATTTTAATACATGTCAAAATCATTTTTATGCAATTTCTTGGACATGTTCATTGGCTTCATAATATTGTACTCCTCTGCAGATTAATGGTGTCTGCGCTCAATAAGGGTTTAATTTCTGATACATCTTTTGTGGGGTTGGAGATTGGTGAGAAACAAGAGCCAAGAACAGTCTCTTATATACTTATTGATACTGATTCAAGGAATAGTTTGATTTCTGGGTTATTTGGGAGAGAATATGTAAGTAATGGTATCCGCAACATTGATGAGATTTGTTTCACCCTGTTGGAAGCCTTCCGTCGAGGGTGAAAATTCAAGTAATGGTGGGGATGCTGCTGGTAGAGCTGAGGGATTGTTATGGTACAAGGATTCAGGTCAGCATGTTAATGGGGAATTTTCAATGGCAGTAATTCAAGCGAACAATCTATTGGAAGACTGTAGTCATCTTGAATCAGGTCCAATGAGCTCAGCTGAATCAGGTCCTCATGGAACATTTGTTGGAGTTTATGATGGCCATGGAGGTCCAGAAGCTGCCCGGTTTGTGAATGAGCGCCTTTTCGAAAACATCAAGAGTATGTTTTTTTCCTCTTCCATGATAATTTCATTCTCATTCAAATGATTGTATGCTGTCATTCATGTCATCCCAATCTGGATGGTTGATGGTTCTACAATTGCTCCATGAATATCATCAATGAAATCTTGTTTTTCATGCGTGGTGATGATTATTGTTTTCCACTCATCTTGATGTTGGGCTATTTTGAAGTTCATGAGTATGATGGATACTTTTTTGTGTTTTAGCACCCCACCCGAAGTGCTATTCACCCTCCATGAAGATGCTTTTGTTTTTCACATGAAGAGGTCAAAACAGATTATCTAAGTCAAATTGGAGTGCATTTTAATTATTTCTTTTATTAAGGATCATCGGTTTTTGTTTGGATTTTGATCAGGGACAGAGATAGGGTTCAGAATATGTACAGGTTTAATAAGATCAATGGACAATTAAAATTGATTTCATGTTAAAAAATCTTTTCCAGATATATATGAGCTGTGCTAGATTAATCGAAAGTCAAAACTACAACTTAAATGATCTTTTAAGAATAATGACAATGGATGCACCAAAACCTTTATGTTCCGAGCTTGAGAGCTTCTTAATTCCTGCTTCAACACCTAATTTGAATTGAGTTGCAAGTGTACTTATTATTTGCAAGAATTCGTAAAGCAGATTGTGTTTCTGAAGTGAATGGTGCATTATACTCACATATATGTTTTATTCTTTTCATAATGTGGATGTGTATTTTATTCTTTTCGGGATACGTGGGCTAGATTGTACACTTTCAGTGGAGAGTCTTGGGTTGTTGTGCAGGATGTGGCAGACTACTTGTCTTTGACTTTGTAGGTTTCAAAGGAGGAAAGAGTTAAGGACCTTATATGGTTTTGTTTCTTCTGTGCTGTTTTTTGGTGTCCTTGGTTGGAGAGCAATCCTGGAGTTTTCAGAAATTAATACTCTATGAAACAATTATTATGGGCCAAGATAGTTTCTCGTTCTTCCTTGTGATGTTATGCATCGGGTGCCTTTAGGTGTGTATCCTTATTGGATATTGATTGGATTGGGCTGCTTTATTATGATTTGTTTTTGTTTGCTTTCTTTGGAGGATAGCTCATTCACCTTCGAGTTTTTGTATTTGTTTGGTTGATAACTTAATATGATTTTCTTTTATCTAAAAAAAATTCTTTTCTTCTGCCTTATTTAACTTCTTGTTTATATAGCTAATGCGCATGTTCACTGACATGACAGCTATTCATGGTGCAGAATTCACATCAGAAAACAATGGAATGTCAGCCAATGTTATCAACAAAGCATTTTTGGCAACAGAAGAGGAATTTCTCTCTCTAGTGAAGAAGCAGTGGCTAATTAAGCCACAGATTGCTTCTGTTGGTGCATGTTGTTTGGTAGGTGTAGTATGCAGTGGTGTTCTCTACATTGCAAACGCAGGAGATTCTCGGGTTGTGTTAGGAAGACTGGAAAGGGCCATTAAGGAGATCAAAGCAGTTCAGTTATCATATGAACATAATGCAAGTATAGAATCTGTGAGAGAGGAGTTGCATTCATTGCACCCTGATGATCCACATATTGTTGTTCTAAAGCACAAGGTTTGGCGTGTGAAGGGTCTGATTCAGGTGAATATGGACCTCTCATATAGCTCTTTTATCATGCCTTTTTTTGAAACTGCAAATTGCTTATTGCCCCATCTTCATTCTTTTTTCGCAAATCAATTTCAATATATTACGGTAAAAAATAAAAAAAAATTAGTTGCGGTGATATCTTTATATGGCTTTGACTTTAGGATAATGCAACTTTATTTTGGCACCGTGATTGCCATTAAGCTTTTTCTATGTTCCACTAGGCACCTAATTTTTCTTTCTATTTCTATGATGATAAATGGTGGCATTTTATATTCATGATTGCTGATATTACAATCTAATCTGTTGGCAAATCTTTGTTGCTTCTTCAGATCTCAAGATCTATAGGTGATGCTTATCTGAAAAGGGCGGAATTTAACAGAGAACCTCTGTTAGCTAAATTTAGATTGCCCGAACCCTTCGATAAACCAATTCTTAAAGCTGAGCCAACAATTTTAGTGCAGAAACTCTGCCCTGAAGATCAGTTTCTTATCTTTGCATCAGATGGCCTGTGGGAGCACCTAAGCAATCAGGAGGCAGTTGACATTGTCCACAGTTGTCCGCGTAATGTAGGATTGCTGTTTATGGTTTCAACTTTCTTTTGTCTTCATGTGACTTACTGTGTTTACTGGCTGTCTATAATACTTCTAAAACTTTCAGAATCAATCATTTTCCTTTGCTTATGAAGGGACCTTAATTTATCCAAGTTTTTGCAGGGTGTTGCAAGGAAACTTCTCAAAGCTGCACTTTGTGAAGCAGCAAAGAAAAGAGAAATGAGATATTCAGACTTGAAAAGGATTGATCGTGGTGTCAGGAGACATTTTCATGATGATATCACAGTCATAGTTTTGTTTCTTGATTCGAATCTTGTCAGTCGCAGCTCCTTCCGTGGCCCCCTAATTTCAATCAAGGGAGGTTGTGGTGTCTCTGGAAATGGCAACACTTAGTTTGAGAATTCTTGTTCCCTCTAGCCCCATTTCTTCATTCCTACTGAGAAACTCTTTTTTTTTCTTTGAAGAGGAGAGAGTTGAAAGAATCCCCCCTCCCTTTTTTTCCTTGTTTTGTCAATTGTATAGCCACGCATCTCAGAAACCTACTTATGTAACGTCTTAAAAAACTTCCTTAGGTAGTATAGTTGATGCCTTGACTGACAGATACCTTAACTAAAGCCGTAGTTGCTGTCTGGTTATTGGCATATGATACTTGCTAAGCTACCTACTTACAGTACTGTGGTTTTACTCAACTGCCTTGAGAACTAGAAAAAATAATCCCATTTAAATTGAGAGTCACTATGTTATTCAGTTTTAGTTCATTGAGTTGTCCATTTCCGGTGTGAGTCAGGATCTGCCATCTGGCTCCTTCCAAGCTTGCTGTGTATATTCCCCTTCATCGTTCCTGGACTTGTATTGCAATTAGAAATTATTGGGATATTTCTGCGTGTCATCAGTTTGTGTTTCACTGCACTGTCTAACGGAGTAACAGGTCCAACAGCGGTTATTGTTTGTGCTTTTTTTGTGGGACAGCATCTGGATTTAGCTTTTGCACAGACTAGATTAATGTGTTTATGTTAATTTTACAACTCTCATTGGATTCCAGCCCGAAATGATATGTAATCCATGGGGTACCATCCTCTCCTTGCAAGCTTAGTGTGCTGTTTGCAGTCTTTAATACAGAATTGTGCCAGCTATATCAATAATGGGCCTAGCCTATAGTTATAAAGCAGAGTGATCTGAGATGGACACCTGAAAGAGGCCTCTAAACTTGAAACAAAGGAAAGAAGAAGAGGACAAAGTCTATCGTATATGTGGTTGTGACTTGTGATAGTATAAGAGGCTTCAAGGGTAAATATCATTTATCAGGTGGCTAAGAATAAAATTTATTCAGACCAAGGTTTGGAGTTCGAGTTCTGTTCAGAAAGATAACATATCTGCATTCAATTAGCTTAGCTCATAAAGTTATTCTAAGTTCTAACCTTGTCTTTATGTTGGATCAACGTTTGTCAATCTATGGCAATAGTAATAGTAATAAAAGGTATGGTAATAGTACTAAGGATCTAACTACCCCTCAAAAAAAAAAACAATCGGCAAAACATGGCCACATTACTGCCCATGAACTATTCCTATGGTTCAGCACCACTGACGCCTTCAAAACATCTTTCTCTTCGTTTCTCTGTCCATCTATCCTCCAAGAAAACAAGAAGATGGCTAGACGCTGATGCCGTAAAACTACCACGCTATCATTCGCTTCAACTTCAACCACTAAGCAAATCCAAAACTGGTCCCATATCAGCAACGATGGCTACTGGGTATGTCAATTGTCCTTACATGTACATACTTGCATGAATTGGATTGGTTGTTACTTGAGTTTCTGTCTGGTTGCTTGCTGAGAAAATAAAAGGAAAGGAAAAGGATGATGAAAAACTGGCACCTCCCATCTCTACTTCATGAAATACTTGCTTTGTTTGGTTGCTTAGAACATCGGAACCCTGTTAATTAGCACCTAATAAGAAAAATAAAAGATAGACTTAACTTTTTCTTTCACAAATATTGCAAGATTTCAAATCCATTTTCAATTGGCAGTCAAACAGGTCAGAGTGTTTTTTATTCTTTTAGTGGTGGATTTTAGGTTTTCTTTCTTCCTTTTCTTGGCAAAATTTTGTACAGAAGTGGGAAAGAAGTTCTTCCACCAGTTCTTACTTCTAATTCAGAACCACCTCCAGTTTTTGATGGAACAACAAGGTATGGTCTCATTTAGTTCACTTGCTTGCAAATTCACAGCTTATACTATGATAAAATTGCTGAATTTCTTTATCCCTTTACCAATGCATTTCCTCCAATTCCTAAATGGGTGAAAATTAACTAGCAATTTATCTTACATTGTTGTATGTTGCATTCTCTATGTTTTAGGTTGTATATATCGTACACATGTCCCTATGCACAGCGTGTGTGGATTACCCGGAATTGCAAGGTTATTTTTACAACATTTCATGGCCTGTCCTTGGTTTGTTTAGTCTGTATATAATTTCGTCAATACAATCAGTTTGTGGCAATGTTTTTGTTTCATCAAATTGAAAGAGCAGGGACTTCAGGACAAGATAAAATTGGTTCCTATTGATTTACAAGACAGGCCTGCTTGGTACAAGGAGAAAGTGTATCCTCCTAACAAGGTAAAGCTGTTTGATAATCCCAACTAGTGCTGCTGTCTTCTTTCCTGGATTAGTCATGCAAGGTTATTGTGCAGGTGCCTTCACTGGAACACAATAACGAAGTGAAAGGAGAGTCTCTTGATTTGATTAAATATATTGACAGTCACTTCGATGGGCCGTCACTTTTTCCTGATGTAAGATTCAGATTATCCTCTATATCATGTGCTTGAGCCCTTCATTGAAATGGATAATTGATGTTCAGACTGTGAACCATAGGATCCTGCAAAGAAGGAATTTGCAGAGGAGTTGTTTTCCTACACTGGTTCATTCAGCAAAGCCAATAATTCCACATTCAAAGGAGAGGCAGATGAAGCTGGTGAGAATAATGCTTGCTGCCTTTGATGTTTCTCTGTCCTCTAAAAACACAAATAAAAAGACTGAAGTGGTGAATTGCCCCAGGTGCTGCATTTGATTATATTGAAACCGCTCTTTCCAAATTTGACGATGGGCCCTTTTTCCTTGGGCAGTTCAGTCTGGTAAGAGAAGAGTCCTGCATATCCTGTGGCAGCTATACCTGCTATCTGCTACAAGCTAGCTTGAGTTTTATTTCCATCAAGTGTAGCATAATAATGCTTTATATGTCAGTGAAAGTTTATACTGTCATGTTTTTATTTTCTTTAAAATCTCATTTATTTTGTATATTGTTGAAATCTGAATAATGAATGCTCTGATGTGCACAGGTGGATATAGCTTATGCTCCATTTATCGAAAGATTTCAGCCTGCCTTGCTGGAATTTAAGAAGTATGACATCACTGCGGGAAGGCCTAAACTGGCTGCTTGGATTGAGGTATGCTCAAATTGCTGAATCTTTCTTCTGTTCTATTCCCTGATGTCATCCTGTCAATGGTCCATATGCAGTGGGTACCATATCATAGTGAACATGCAAGTGATTCTATGGAGTGTACTGTTATGATTCAACAGTTGAAACATTGTGAAACCACAACGTAATTATATCTGTGTAGGAGATGAACAAAATAGAGGCTTACAACCAAACCAGGGGCCAGCCAAAGCAGCATGTTGAAACCTACAAGAAACGCTTTGCGGTATGGCTTGCTACTGGATTTTGACAAGAACTTGGATTCCTGAAATGTTACAGATTATAAAAATGACAAAAAGAGTAGCTAATGCTCTTCTCTTGCCATGTTTCTTGTGCAGGCTCATCTTTGAGACTTTGGCGTTCCATCTCTTTTTTAAAATAAAATAATTATGTCCAGATTTTCCAGTGGTAGCTCCAGGATTTCTTTCATAACAAATCGTTCGGCGAACCTTTGAGAAATCATCAGTGTTCTCTTGTCATGGTGGTTCGCTGTTTTAATACGGAAATATTGATCATAAGCTTGTCTTCCCAGAGGCATTTAAGAAAAATGGTAGCTAATACACTTCTCTGACCATGTTTCTTGCGCAGGCTCATTTGTGAAACTATGGTGCCGTCTCTACCATGAAATTAAATTATTTAGTGCAGATTTTTCTACGAAAGCTTTATGTGTGTGTGTGTGAGTGTGTATTGGTTAATGGTGCTAGTAGAAGTGAAAACAAATACTATGGGGCTAGTTTGGCCTCCTTTGTGCTTGTTGGGTGTGACTTTTGCGTTGTGCTTCGAGATGAAAAATAAGGAACTGTTGGATGATGTTGTGTTGACAACAATTACTGAGGATGCAGGATGCTTCTCATTTATATATCCATGTACCCGTAATGTTTCTGGAGATGGTCAAAATGAGCATACTCTAGCTGACAGCACAAACATAGTGCGGCAGGAAAGAATGCGTCACGGTTTATTTTTGTTTTTCAGCAATCGGATGCGGCCTAAAACAACCATAGTATGAACTATGAAATACGGTTGTTTAGAGTGTTAGCTACAGTGACAGCATCATCAACATGTGCTTCAGATACTAGGGTAGCCGATAAACTGAAGATGGCTCTTACAATTTACGAAGCAAAATATTGCAATGTCATGCAAAGGCCCTCGCATGCAGCAGGTTTGAGTACGGCAGTCAAATGAACAATGCTATCACTTGCAGACTTGAGGCACGAAGAATGATTCGCAAACAAGGATAAATCATCATCTAATGGCTTGCATTAGAGATTTGAAAACTTCTTCATATTAGTCGTTACTATGATCCTAATATTGCATCTCACTGGAGTTGAGCATCTCGGCAAAACCTACTCCTAAACTTGACAATATCCAAGAGATAATTTTAAGTTGTTAATTCTCTGTAGTTGTTAATTCTTGATCGATTACATTGGACTGAACAAGAATTTTTCAGCTCCGTTGCAAAAATATCACAGTTGTACAACCAGCATCCACCCATGGCATCAATGATCCAGGAGGGATCAAATCAACACTATCAATGGCTATGATCAGACTTTCTGATATCTACATCCTAACAATTCTTCTATATAACAAACTAACATGATTTTAAAAACACTAGGAAAATCCCCAAAGAAACAGGGAGTCTATGCTCGCACCACAAGCAACCTAAATATGTGGACCTTCCCAAGCAAGAAAAAAAAAAGAAGAAAAACCTTTCCCCTTAATTGCCGCCTACTTGAGGAACTCAATCTGTGAGAGCCATCATTGAAATGGGATATGTAAGAAAGTGTCTCAATGTCATCTGCATACATCCTCAGGAGCATGTGTAAGCAATGCACGGCACGGCTGTCAAACTACTTCAGCAATACTTTCCATATCTTACTCATATATATAGCTAAAGACCATACAGAAAGACCTGCTGAGATATAAAGTAAAAGGACACCTGAAGGTACTAAAATCCCTGGTCCTCCAAGGCTGTACAACAAAGAAAAAGGACAAGGGAACAAAGAAACTGTTAGATACAGGGAATGACACAAAAAAATCTTCTGAGACATCAATCACCAAGTTAGCGTAAATAAACCACATAGCAGGAGGAACCATGTGATAGGAAATAGATGGGACCTGCTGTCTCGGGTAGCCAAGAGGATAGTTAGTGAAATCATCTGGGTAGCAGTTTTCCACTTCCCTAAGTTATTTACAGCAACAGCCTGAGAATAGGAATCATTCTTAATATATAAATCACAGTTAATAGAGAGGCATTTTCTCTTAACAGCTGAATTTTTTTGAAAAGTTGGAGAAGAAAAGGGAGAGGTGTTTGTGGAGCTTGGACAGCAGCAGACAAACCTCTAAAAGTCTTGTATTCTGTGAAGCAGCCCATTCTCTAACTGCAGACATGGTTATCTAAAAAAAGAAGCAAATCAATTGGTCAGATTAAATCCATGATATCTCACAAGAATACATGATCACCTAAAGGGAGAAAGAAGAACAGCATATGACATAGGCACTCTGAAAACTATAATGATTCATTGAAGCAATTGTGTATGGTTGAAGAGGATTGACATGATTCACGATCACATAAAAAACAACCTACCATTGAGTTCCTTGAAAAACCCAACTAAAAGACTTGCAACAAACCCAAAGAAAACAAGAAAATGCATCATTATATTTCAATGAGCAATGCCGCACAAAAGATGTTCTTGATGTCGGTTATGAATTTACAAGAATTACAGGTAATAGGTGCATTCATATCTGCATTACCTCCCGTCCAATAATTGCAATCGCTGGTACAGTGAAAAGCCACGGTACTTCTCTAAACATTGCAACCTCCAAAGGTCGGGAACATAATAAGATCAAGGTAGCAGCAACCATAAGCTGCATTTAATAGACATAAGAATCAAATAAGAAATCTCAAACATTTCTCAGAAGTTGAACAAACCATACATACTAATTCCACCACGCTTGAAAAAACACCATTAGGTCCATTACCTTATCAGCTACCGGATCCAAAAACGCACCAAAAACTGTGCCTAACTTCATCTGCAACACAGCGAAACATTTAGATTTAACCAATCACACAAACTACAACAGAATTTACTCTCTCTTTCTGATCGTATAAAAGACTACACCTTTCGTGCAAGGTACCCGTCAAGCCAATCAGTAATTGCTGCGGCAACAAAAATACTTGTTGTAGCGGTTCTTGCCCACCAACTATCCACATAAAATGCTACAGCACAAAAAATTACAGCGTCAGACTCTTTGAATCCAAATCACATTTAAATTTTAATTCTACGAATAAAAATATTCAATTAAATTTTATTTCTACAACTTTAAAATATTCAAATGGAATGCAAAACTAAAAACAAAATTTAGCATAAATACAAAAATCATGCTCGCTTTAACCACCAAAATGATAAACTAATTTCATGCCTCCAATAAATTGCCAAAAAAAAAAAAGGAGATGCATTGCTCCAATAATAAAATCTACAGCTCAAAATGCCATTAAAACCAATTAAATCAATACACATCTCTACAAAAAAAATATATCAAATTACCATTAAAAATCCAATTAGCCAGTAAAAAACAAAACTAAAAACCCAAAACTAATAAACACGCGTAAATAAAAATCATAACTTGAAAAAAAAAAACTAAAACGGTGCGTACTGGCAACAAGTAGCGGCACGGCAGCTACGCGACCGAGGGTTAAAATGGTAGGCAAAGTGAGCAATTTGGAATCGTGATTCTGCATGGACGGTGACACAGACGGCGGTTGATTTTGACGGTCATTTTTATGCCAATCAACATCGCCGTCGATTTTATTCTCGGCTCCCATATCAGAAACGAAACCCGACCCGGGAGAGGAAGCTGAAGGCGGCGAGTCGGATCTGGAGAAGTGGGTGGATGAACTAGATTTGCGAGAGGGAAATAAAAGAGAGCCACGAAACGTAGCTCCTAAAAAGTTTTTGCTACTTTTGTTATAATTATAACTAGTAATGTTATAATGGTAATAATAGGGGGTATTTTTATTATTCTTATTAGAGGGGAGGTGTGCGCAGGGTGTTAACGCGCGCAAACTTTTATCGCTGTTTAGGGGTGTAGAGAGAGAGTGAGGAGTGAGAAATGGGGTGGGGTTGGCGGTGGAGGTGGTGGTGGTGGTGGTGATTGTGTGGGCTAATTTTTTGTGGTGAAGGAGTGAAACTGCCATGCTTAGTTTAAGGGTTGGCATGATGGCGGTTGCGGTTGCGGTTGTGGTGGTGGATCAGGAAGGGATTTGAACTTTTGATTTTTGAGCTGGGATTTGAAATTGAAGGGAAAGATGGATTTTGTGTGTTCAGTGGAAGTTGGTTTTGTTTCGGGGGTCCTGATTTGGTGGGTGGGGATTCTAGGAGTTGTTCCTACTTCCTAGGCATATTTTAGCGTTATTTTTTCTGTCTTTTTTGGTCCGTGTATTGTACGGTGTATTTCGTTTCAGTCCCTATACTCCTAACTGCATCAATCGAGTACCGTAACTAGGCTACTAATTCTCTTTTTGTTCCTTGATGAATCGTTTTAGTGCATGGTGCTGGATAGGAAGGGACTGGTAGCTAAGGACAGGATTTGGAGGACTTTTTACTAGTTTAAAAATGGAAGGGGGAGTTTCTTATTGTATTTTCAAAATTACATTTTTAAATAAAATATGTTAACTCTATAGTTGATTTTATTTTTTTAATTACACCTTAATGCTTTTTAGAATAGATATTCTTCACAGACTCTTCGTATAATTATGTAAATTTACCACTAAAAAACTAATCCATTCTGTATACCATATGCTGTAAGACTTGTTAAAAAAGTATATGATAAAATCGTGCATGGAAGTCTTGTAAATTACCAATATCCCAAACCTAACCTATCCAAACATAAATTATTATCACACTGTAAGGAAAACTTTTAAATCATATATCCCCCAATTATTTTTTAAAATATTTGAAAATATGATAATGGTTGTTTTTAAAGTTTGTTTTTCTAATAAATATATTAAAATAATATTATTTGAATTTTAAAAAGTTATATTTCATACAGTATATCAAAATAATATGGAAAACACCTAAAAAAAATATTAAAAAATCATTTAAAAAAAATAAAATGTAAAAACAAAAATTTCTTTCATTATTCATTTTATGTTGTGTGTGTGTATAAAAGCCTTAAAAAAGCAAAGGTCGAGCTGTAGGCCATGATTTGTACAGAGTTGGTGGCTGATTAAGCTTTTTCCTGTATCAAAATAGATTAACTCACCTTGTTATCGAAAAGTCAATTAAATTGGGTTTCGAAACACCTTCCTCTGAAAGTCAAATGAAATAGGCGGTCGAATGAGAGATATTAATCTATTTTATACATTGG
>Ga0325404_1005851_pt1 | contig 12929 bp, 11 predicted proteins | sample PopdelMetagenome_18_FD_205664 | JGI IMG/M metagenome (GOLD analysis project Ga0325404, IMG submission 205664) | Populus deltoides microbial communities from Bellville, Georgia, United States - Xylem-Control-R1 | ecosystem: Host-associated > Plants > Phyllosphere > Stem > Wood/Secondary xylem... | reverse complement strand
AAAAAAATAATACACTTTCAAAAATAATAAATTATTTGTACTGAGTCACCAAAATTGTAAGCATCTCTTTCAAATTGCAAAATTTGAAATGCATGGGATTTAATTAGGAGATAAGAAAAGAGAAAAAAAAATTCAACCAAAACTATAATGATAACATTATTAATATTATTGGAAAGATATTGACATGACAAAACTAGCAACATCAAAAAAGTTATTAACAGTGATTGAAATGGGTCACACGAGCGATCTAAAAGCAAATGAACCCCGACACTCTTAGACAGTTCATATGGCTCACTTCATTCGCCGTTTTGTGATCTTTTTTGGTGTCATCAAAATTGTTTCGTTGAAATCTTTCAAACGGCACTGTTGATGGCGTCGTTATCAAAGCTTTGAAGTGCCTCTAGGGTTATTTTTTTCTCTCATCTCTACTCCTTGTCATTTGTGAAGAGAGAGGAGAGATAGAAAACAAAGAAAGAAAAAAATATAAAAATATTGGAGATATATCGAAGCTCCGATGACGATACTAACAACATCGTTAGAAAGATTTCAAAAAAATATCTAAAAACATCAAATCTTTTGTCTTTTTATTTTTTTATTTCATTTTTTCTCTTTCTCGTTGTCAAATGTTGTGCCTTTCAAATTTTGCAATTTGAAAGAGTAGCAGATTAAGTTGAATGTCATTTGTTATTCTTGAAACTCTGATATATTCCTTAATATTTTTTGTATTATGTTATTTTATTAAAAAAAAATTTAGCATGCCAGAGTCCAAAGATACTCTTGTATTTTCTATATGGACTCTGCTTGATGTCCAAATATGCCGTCGACGAGCATGGCTTTCATTTTGATACCTATGTTCTTCATCCAGCTTCAGATATGATTTTTCTTGGAATCCCTGCCATGGTCTTAAGTTACCATCCTGAATCCAACAAATTCGAAGAGGTTTTTGCAATGGCCAGCATTTTGAACACCTTTAAACATTTTTATTTATTTTAGCGAATAAATTGTTGTTGCTAATAACCAATCATTTTTACTTTTATAAAGATTTCATTCGAACACGTTCATATAACATACGAGATAAAAAGAAAAAATTCATGAAAAATTAAACTAATTTCTTTGAAGTTTCATGCAACTAAAAAAAGTACAGAAATATCAATAACTATTTAAAAAACAAAATTAATTCAATTTATTTTAGAAATACAACAAAGAGCAAAAAAATATTCTTTAAATGGAAACAATTAATGGAAAGGGAAAAAAAAATGTGAAGCATTGATCGCGTCTTTTTATTTTTTATTTTTTATTTTTTTTGGCATAGGAATCATCTACTCCTGCTTTTTTTTAATATCAAGTAACAAGTGACTTGTTTCCTACTACTATCAAGATTCTAGTAAAAAAATATATATAAATACAGTACACATGCATATAATGCAAATATATGCATCTCAAATCAGATTTAAAGTCAGGTTTAACAACATTCGCAATCAATTATTCATCGGATAAAATAATTATCCGAAACAAAATTCACCCATTTGAAACAGCATCTATCATGTCCGGTCCGATCATCAAAGATACCATACCGCAGTGCTCATCTTGAGAGAGAGAGAAAATGACTTCTACGGATACAATTAATTGGTATGAAAAGGACCAGGAATGGATCATGGATGTGATAAGTTAAAAGTGCGCAGCTTAAAATGTGATTTCCTACCCTACTCCTAGGTTGCTAGATATAATACAGAGTTGGCAACCACGCAACAAAATACACTTAAGTTGCTAATTCATGAGCAGTTTGGCAGCAAGATCTTTGTAGCTGACTTTCTTCTTCACTGGCAGTAAACTGGGATTTTCAGCTGGCTTTTCGGTATCTAGGGTTGGAGTTGTATTTTCCACCTTCTTCATGCTGAGGCTTGACTGTGCATAGGGACCTTCAGCTTGCTTTTCATTGTCAATTGTTGGATTTGTGGTCTCCCCCTTCTTCATACCAAGGCTTGGAATCATGTCCATTAAGATGGCATGAACTGGATCGACCATGACTTCTAGTTTCTCAGGCTTCTCAGTCACCTGGTCATAATACCTTCCGCTCATTTCAACATCAGAAGCTTTATCTAACCACTCTTCATGTCTGTTCTCTTCAGCAGTCTCCTCCTTTGCTTTACCTCTCCGTGATGATTCTGAATCTTCTACCGTTTTAGTTTGTTGGATATCCAAATTGTACTTGCTAACTGGCCCATGAATTTCTTCATTTCCTTCACTCATTTCGTTTTCTTCAATTTTATCATCATGCAAACAGCTTTCTTCTGATTTCTCTTCAAGTATTTTAGCAGGCTTGTTTGCTATTCGTGTCCGTGTTCTTAGAGCTTGCCCAGCACCTATTTTTCCCTTCTTTGTGCTCCCACCAGCAGGCCTCCCTCCATGAATTTCATAATTTCCTTCACTCATTTCGTTTTCTTCATTTTTATCATCATGACAACAGCTTTCATCTGGTTTTTCTTCAGATATTTTAGCAGGATTGTTTACGATGCATGCATGAGTTCTTCGAGCTAGGCCAGCACCCATTTTTCGTTTCTTTGTTATCCCACCAGCAGGCTTCCCTCCATGAATTTCATCATTTCCATCACTCATATCATTTTCTTCATTTTTATCATCATGAGAACAGCTTTCGTCTGATTTTTCTACGGATATTTTAGCAGGCTTGTTTACAATTCGTGCCCGTGTTCTTCGAGCTTGGCCAGCACCTATTTTTCCTTTTTTTGTGCTCTCACCAGCAGGCCTCCCTCTTTTCCTTGTTGTCTCCTTTTCAAGTGAGCCCAGTTTATTTGAATCTTTTAAAGCAGCTTTACTTCCTTTCTCCTTGGCTTCACTATCAGTAACTGATGGCAATCTCTCATTTTCTGCACCATCTGAAATGGGAGTTGCTTCTTCCATATCTAGGTCACATACACTTGAGGAAAAGAAAAGGCATTATGAATGAGCGGTGTTAGTTACACTGCTTATAAATAAAATAGAAGAATTTTAGAAGAGGCATGCATGAAAATGTGAGCAAGTTATGGTCCAACCAAAGTCTGATATATTATGATAATAAGTGGAAGAAATAATTCTATCATCGTCGTCAATACTAAGCATAAACCAGCATCTCAGAAACCATCATGACAACTTTCCACATTTTGATCTCTATTTCCACTAAGTTAAAAATGATAATCCCAAAATAAAAAATAATAAAGTTGAGCAGTAACAAATTACAATGGCTCGCCTACATGCAATTGAATAAAAAAAAAAAAATTCATACTGAAGATGGTCAGCAGGTAAGTCAGAGCAAAGCTAGGATTCAACTGCCCACAATTAATAGGCAACTAGTCCCAGAGAGGATGGGTAAATGGTGAAGTTATTGTCCCAGCAAACTATGAAAAATGATGTAGGCAGTCTTCCAGTAAATTTATGACTTGGATTTGAGTTTGAATATTACAACCTTAGCATATAAGACTTTTCACCCAACTTTACAATTCACAAACCACTACAAAATGTTGTATGATGTTCTGACTAGGTGTTTCAATTTCTTCTTAATAAGATAAAAGGATATCATATTTATAATTATTTCAGGCAAAAGTACATATGCACTTACACTTCTTTGCAGTTTGACTCTTCCAGACCAGATGGTTTCAAGTTATATGTATCCTCTAGCAACTTTTGCCCCCTCTCCAAAGAGTCCTCCAACCATTGAGATCCAATCACATACAACCTCTTATTCAGGAGAAAATGTTTCTCTGCGGTTGTGAAACTGTAGAAAGAATATCTATTACTATTTAAAAACAAAAAAATTGAAATTTCTCCTTGAATATTTAACAGTGTGAATCACTTGCATAATCAGCAACATAGATTAAGTTTCTAGCAATACTCTATTGTATTATATAATTTCATCAGCCATAACAGTCAATAGAGTTAAGTAATAAGTTAAGAACTATAATGAATTAAAACAGAAGCACCACTACAACCAAAATGAGATAGTAGCAGTGACATATCTGAATCTTTCCAATACAAAAAAACTGACAAGATGATCAAACCATGAAATCTTCTGCGGCACAACAAATGCTTCCAATAATCATGTTGAATTGGTTTGGAAATATGCAATATGTCATGTGAGTATGGGTTATGAGTCATGTGCAAAGATGCACCAGCTAAAAAACAAATAATTCAACTCGACTTGTCAAAGACCATTCTGAGATAAGTCATTGTATGTCTATTTATTCAGTACCCAGAAATATAATCACTTTCAATTTCCACCTAAATCTAGCAAATCAGATCCCGCTGCATCAAATAAAAAATGTGACTGTCAGCTTAAATTGACAGTCATAATACATGAAATTGCCACTTAAATTACTTCTTTATTCATGCAGCAAAGGCTATGCCCTTTGTAACACAATGTGTTGTGCTGCAACCCTACCAATAGGCTCACTCTTAAAATATTATTTAAACGAAAATAGAAAAAACAAAAGAACTATCAATTTTGTTATTCCAACTGCTTGACTTTTGAAATGACTAATAAAACCTTTTATTGATTTTTATTTTAAACCAACTTAGAAGGAATTTAAGTGAAAGACCCAAAATAAAATGAATGAAGTTACATTAGCCATTTTAAAAAGTTAGATAGCATTCAAACCTATAGTTAAAGATTCCGCATGGAAAGGAAGTGCAGGTTATCCAACAGTTTCAGCTGCCAAACACCCTTGATCATGCAGGAAAACAATCGATAACTTAGGAGTACCTTTTCACAAGGGAACCAAAATCCACATCAGATGCTGGTACAATCAGGACCACCAAATGAGTGGCATGAGCAATATTATTGCTGACTTTGCCACCACCCATGAAAATTTCAAGTTTCAACCTCCTAAATGCAAGTCCCAACAAGGATTCCCAATCAGGTGTTCTTCAAGAAAAAGTGAATTTGCAAGAAAACAAGTCAACAACTCTTCAGATAATAAAGCATTCGACCACATAAAGGAAAGAAGATGTATTAATGGAGTTATAACAGTCATTAAATCTTACAAAGACTCTCTTGAAATGTGAAAATATACACAGCAGCCATGAAACAGAGACCATTTTTCCTCTGGACAGTACTTTTGCTTTAAGTCGTCTATGGCTTTGGCATCTTCTGATGCATTTATGTTGCTCAAAAGCTGGAAAGAATCAAATAAATAAAATAAATTGAATCCTCTCAAAATTCCATGTATCTATGTAGCAGTTCCATTACATCAACATAATATGATCAGAAATTAATGCTCCAAGTGTCCAAAAAGGTGAAAAGAATAATAAATGAATACAGTTTTACCTGTTTGATGTCTGAAAGATCAAGGTCCCAGTAGTAAGAATCAGAAAATTCATCAATTTCTTCGTGTAACTTCTTCTTTGAACCATCAGAGAGGAAAAGGAAGGACCTTCAAAAGGTGTGTGTAGTCAAAAGCATTACCATCACAGCTTGTCATCAAAATGGATAAAAAAAAAAAACCCACTAAGCAACGAATTAAATGAAGGCAGGACTCACTTTGGCTGCAATGGAAGGAGCTTCTTTTGCAAACAGCAATCCAAGACCCATGAATAATGAATAATATCTCCGTGAAGCTTTGCTGCTTGATATTTAATCCCTGATACATACCCCTCTATATTATTTTTCTCCTCCAAAAGAAGTGGTATTTATGAGAAACAAACAGTGTGTGATTGTGGTGAGAAGGAGAGAGAGAATGGATGGAGAGACCTTTGCTTTCAGCAGCTATACAATGGGTGACTGAGTTATTTAAATTCATTGAGAAAGTTCCCCCATTCTCAGCAACCATTTTGTGCAAGGATTCGAGAGAATTAGATGGAGGCACATTGACAAAGTCTGTACATGTTAAGGAAAGTTGCAAACATGGAAAAAGCAAGGGAAAAAGCTGATAATAGAGCATTGGAGGTTTAAAAACCATAAGGCAGCATAGTCCATAAAAGTGAAAATTTTCAAACTGAAAAAGTTTCAGAGAATTTCTACTTCATCATATTTCAAAATGTGCTTCAGTCATAAGAGGCAAAGAAATGAAAGCATGTAACAACCAGAAGAAGGATACAAAACATCATATTTGAAAATATCAAAGTTTCCCCCTTGATGTCAGAAATATCAGTCTGAATTAAATGAGATGGAACAACAGACACACTCTTTTTCTCTCCTTTCCTAGAGGATTTTATGTGTGTCGGTTTGCTATCTTGCACATCTCCGTACCCTTTTCCTTTTTGTGTGGTACCATTACTTGAATGTACTAGCTCTACAAATGCTGCAGTAAGAGAAAGGAAACAATTACCAAACTAACTTAAGCGAGCTAGACCCAAATTCAATAGGTCAAATAATAAATTTATACAGCGCCAGTGATGCATGGAAAATCTGAACACATTATGTGTCCTTACACTGCACATCAAGACATTCATGCCAAGGCTTGTCATATCTCACTCTGTCAATACGCGGAAATCTCAAGCTGTATGGGGCAGAAAACACCTGGAAATCAGAAAGTGAACCGAGTTCAGGCTTGATCAGACAGGTATAAGCAGGAGTTATGATCAAGGAAGCATAACACGATTTTCAAAGGACTAAAACATTATGTTCTTCAAAAAAAAGAAAATAAATCAAATTTGACACTTCTAAACTACTAGGAAGAACTTAAATACTAAAGTTACACATACCTCAGAACTTATAGTCCGAATATCACTGGTAATGGAAAGTATAATTGATCTACAAAAGTTAGGAGCAAGAAAAAAATATTATGGGCCAGAATAATATCAGTAGAATACATATTCCATCCAATGTAACAGGAACCAGAACAGAAATTTTACTTGTCAGGGTTTTCAATCCACACATCTGGTCTCTCTTTTGAATTATTTGTAACTAGATAAAAACTTGGTGGTGAGTTCTTTGGGTATTCATTCTTCCTGAGAAAAAGTACATGTGAAAAGATACAAGTAAATATCTTTATGATAGCATCAACAAGATGCTCAAAGATGGACCAAAACTTCCAAATATGAGAGGGTTCTAAGGCTACACAGGCAAGGCCTTTGCTTTAGAAAAATGGACACTGCATGCCACCTAACAAAGACTATATGGCAAGTAATGATGAAAGTAAATCCTATTGTCAGACAATTTCAGTTCCATCCACAGCTTTGCAATGCTTCTCTTGAGTGAGTGATACAAGCATGTTTTAAACTCAGAATTCCAAAAGTACCTAAAATAAGGCTTTAGTTTGGAGACAACAGTATCCAGCTCCTCATCTGACAGCCCATTGCCCACTCTGCAAAAGGAGATAAATCTACAAAAGAAAAGAGTGACTTCATGTGCATTGAATTTTACATAGAATATCAACTAGTACATAATTATATTTACAGAAAATTGTCGGTAGGGGTAAATACTTACCGCCTGGGATATGTATTAGAAGCAGGACGCTCTGCTAGACCCAACAAGAATTGAGCCACCTGCAGTTTGTAAGAAAATTCTTATTCTGAAGGCCAAAGCATTAAGATCACATAGCAAACAGGATCCTAAGAAAGAAGCTGAAGAAACAATCCTATCCTGCAGCATTTTTCTGCGAGTGGCAGTTCAACACCTCCATCACTGCACTAGGAAATCGTTTCAATATTTCCTTTTCCCTAGATAAACAGTGTAAAGAAGAAAGAAAATTAGAAAGAAGGATGGCAAACAAACCTCTCCTCCACGACGTCCAGAACCATAGTATCCCCCTATTGACAAATACATAAACAGTGAAATACATTCAATTTCTTTAGAGGAACTAAAATTAAGAGAAACGAGCACAGACCTATGATAAGAACATCTAAGTCAGAACCAGCACGAATGTACTCAGGCTTCAGTTTCAACCACTTTCCACTCCGATCACTTGGTTCCCATTTGGAACCAAGGTCTTTTAATACAATACCTTCATCCCTAAGAGCATACATCATTTAATAAATAAGAAATATTTAATTAACAACTCTTAGAAAAGAAAAAAAACAAAAACGTTTCACATATATACACATGCTATGGACATGTTTCTCTCTAAGAACAAATTTTGGAGTGGGGGGGCTGGAAATTGCAAGTTCATGTTTGTGAAGATACGGGAGACAATATTACAAGTTCATGGAAGGATTGAAGCACATTAGTAACTCCCAAGTTTCAATATCACTAAAAATAAGGCACAAGCTGTCCACACTAAGTAACAGCCACTCCAACCTAACAGATTTAGTGGGTGTTATTAGAAGAAGATTTATAACAATAATTAAATGAAAGAGAATACCAACCTGTTTTCAATGGTTTCCTTAAAAAACTTCTCAATGTCATCCACGTTATATGCAATAAGCGAACAATAAGGTTCCCCTGTATGATTAGTGTGAGAAAATTACTAATAATCCATAAAAATAGACATCACGTAAAACATTCACATAATAAAATTTTATATACATATACTAGAGCTTAGGGTTAAAATGCCAAGCAGTACAGTATCCTGCATATCCTAATGAGTCTGCATATCCAGACAAGCAACAACCATGAGTAAGTACTAAGCCAAACTGAGTAGGTGTTTGGAGGGGGGGTGGGGGGGATACACCTAGCAAGTACTTTAGCTAGGAGTTGAGCATCCACTTGACTTGGGTTGATAACCTCCCAAGGACGCTTGACATTAGGATTCAAATATAGAAAAAACCAATCGGAAACATAATATATTAAAGGCTTTTTAAAATTCATTACTTGGATTTTATAACTATTAAATGAAAAAAAAAAAAAAAAGAGGAAATCTAATCTATTCATGTTGGATTCATAATATATATTAACATTCATCAGGCCTATTCATTTAAACCCACCAAACCAATAAGTCAAATCAACTTGACTTAATTGGTTTATTTTGGGCTCCAAATAGACCCAGCCCAACCAGTCCGAACCAGCACATGCCTAAGGTCACTACCTAAGCTGCTACAGAAAATTCTACTCACTACCTAAGTTGCAAACACAGTTAGTGCCAGCAATGATCACAGACTACCAAGGAAACAAGTCACTGAATTTACTTAGAAAAATCAAACAATTTTAGCTTGAACTTCATTTATACGCTACAGTCTACATCACATGAGAAGATTATTGAATGCATCAATTATGCACAAATGATACCAATGTTAATCTGTGTACCAGGAAGACGATGAGCATTAAGACCCCCATTGGGTACTAAGATCTCTAAACGACCTTTCACTGGCTTGACAACTTTACGGAGCAGCTCATGCCTTTCCTTCAAGGTTTGGTGAATCACACTTGTATCTCCAACATAAAGAATATCAAATGCAACATCTAGGCAATTATGTAAAGGTAAACTGAATCCATTAAATTATTTAAGTTGTGATTTTGATGATAAATTCATGTGGTTACTCAGAACTATTTTGTTATCTCAAAGCGAAAGAAAAGCTGAAACTGGGACTGAACTTCAAATCAAGTCTGACAAAAAGGATACAGCATAACTGCAAGAGAAAAGACATGCATTTTATATCTTAACCACTGATTTCTAATTTAGGAACAAGGAAAACAATTACTAACAAAGAAGAGATAAAAACCTGTCTATCACTATCAAGCCCATCCCTTGCAGCCTTTGCTGCGAAAAGATAGTATGTAGTTGTAAGTGATCATTATTCCCAGAAATGAAAACAAACACCCCCACCCCCAAAACAAAAGGGAAAAAAAAGGGCAAGATTTCAATCAATGTGTCAAATAACCTATTTCTTGATTTGAACCAAACTCTGCAAACCGATTCAAAGATGTATCCCAGACCAGCATTTCACCATCAAGAATACACCTACAACGTTATGAGGAAAGAAAATTAGTAGAATCTAACATTTCTAAACTTCACGAGGTTAAACTTGCGGTCCTGAAATTTTTCTAATGTTGGGTAATGATTTGGTACAAGGGAAATGGGGTTTAAATTTTACCTTTGTATTATTTAACCATGTTTGGTTGAATTTTTAAAGGATTTTAATTATTAAGGAGGTACTAGGTACCCCCATATTGGTGTTTTTGGAGGCTAAAATTTATTCTCCAGAAAAATTTTTGTCTCAAAATACGCACTAAATTAATTTGTAATTGTCTCTCACCAATCAGTACTAGTAATTTAAATATTTTCTCTCTTCCCACTAACATTTAACCCTTCAATTTATGAATATACCAAACATCTTTAAAAACTGACTTTCACATCCTTAAAATTGCTCTTGGAATAACTCCTATATTAATTCACCCTCATATTTTTTAATCTCATACCAAATGCCACCTTAAAAAGATTCATTATGCATCTATGTCCTGCCTTGTCGTGTTGATCTTTGAACACTTAGCTAGCATTTGAATTATAATGCCAGTGATATCAAATATATTTGCAAGTTTTATACACAAAAGGTAGCTTCAAACACACACACATAGACACATTATCCTAATAAACATGGAAGAGGAGTAGGAAGGCCTGCAGTGAAATCATCCATTTAGAAAATAGTTTGGCCTACCTGTGTGTCTTGCAACTTGCAGGACACACAAAGCAAAAGAAAATTAAAAAAAAAAAAGACATAAAAACCAACATAAAGAAGACAATAATAACTAGAGATGGGATTACCTCTCATCCAAAACATTTTGTACAATAATGTCCGATATTCCATGAGCATATTCAGAGTGATCTAGAAAGTTCCTGCACCAGTATCCTGCATGAGTATCTACGAAACAAACTCAGAAGTGTGTGCAGTTGACATTTCTCAACATGATAGACCTTAAAGAACTATTAAGTTCACAGTGATCTGAGTTTTGCAAAACTTCACATGGAAGAAAAATTGCTTGTCTTGGGAAAGTATTGACATATTGTAGACCTTGAGTTCAGGTTTTAGGAACTACAAAGATACATTTACTTAGAATCAGGAAACTACAGGCTTATGCAAAAATAAGCAGGTGAGAATAGTGTTACATGTAAAAGTATAAGCAGCATCTATTACCAACATAACTTTTAAAAAAAAAATTAAAAAAAAAGACCTACCTCGAGAAATAGTGTACTTCCGCACCATTCTTATGTATTTGTATGCGATCACCATCAAATTTACATTCCACCACCACTTCCTTCCCATGCAACTGCAGAAATAAGGTACAGCATATGAGATGCTAGTTCTTAAAAAAAAGACATTAAAGAAAAAATGATGTGTACATTGCAAATGCATTCATGTAATCCAAAACTTTTTTAAAAAAAATGCTGGAAGAAACCTTTTTCCATGCAGCATGTGCATCACTAACTCTCATTGCTAGTTGAGGGCGCACTGCTTTTCCAACTTCAATATCCTGAAACAAAAACATAAAGAAAAAAATCATAATTCCACAAGGTGCTAGTCGTTAACATATAATGATGTTGCAAGACTGACCAAAAACACAAGAAAATCATCAGATTGCCAGAGATAGAAAACATTCTCTTATCCCCTAAAATGCTTACACAATGCACACTGTCTTTGAATCCAAATTGATAACCTACATGTAATCTGTACATAAGGTGAGAACAAGACAATTTTTTCAAAGTTTAGCAACACATACCTGACGTTTATGCCTTTGATTTCGATCCCTCAGCTTTTCACAAACCAATTTCAAGTCACATGTAACATTAAACAAGTCTTCCGCATCCGGGTGAAATTCATGAAATACACTCTTTTCACTCATCCCCAACTTCAAATCTGCAACATATTTACAAAAAGACGCCTCAAAAAAACTCACATACCTGAAAAAAAAACACAATTTTCAAAAACTAGTATAAAACCAATCATTACCTTTAAGAATAATCATAATAATCCACTTCATTTCCTGTGTATTTGTCTTGTTTATCAAAGCAGCAAGTACTGCAGTTTTCTCACCCCTGATCATAAAATCATCAAAGATAACAAATAGCAATACTTCAAGTACCTAAAACACCACAGGAAAAAAAAAAAAAAAAACCTCTCAACAGCAAGTGAAACCTGCTATGGGAAAAATCTGTTTCCCACCACAAGTATTCAAGAATCACCACTACTAATTTAATGGGGCCAACAAAACAAAGGCTTTGATTTCGTCTAATGCAATTCATGATCACCAAATCTATCGCAGATACAAATGCTCTAATTCACGCACAACCAGCAATTGATTTGCTAAACCGGATCACATAAAAACTAGTGTAATTTCCTACTCTCAACACCCACAATTCACTAAAACTATCATTACCTTCTACTATCAAGAAACTTAATCTAACAGTATTCACAAACAAAATTACCATCATAACTCCAGCAATGCCTACTTACTCAGCCGCTAATTTTCACTTCCAACAACACCTAATCTAAAACACTACAATCAAAACCCTAGCAAAATTACCAAAAGAATCAAACTTCAATACCTATTTTCACTGGATGCCAATTTATCAAGCAAACCATTCAGCTCCTCAATCGTCAACCCACCCGACACCGTTCCCTGCCTCCGCTGCAACACCTATTTAACCAAAATTAAAAATTAAAAAAATATATATTATTTTTCATCCAAAATAACTAATTTTTTTGTTAAATTTTATTAAATTACTTACTTCGGCAGCAACGAGAGAGAAATTGCCGGCATTAGCACCGGTAGCGTTGGCGCCACCTTTACGCCAATTAATCAACTTCAAGGCATCAGGGGAATCCCTGGACATGCCGAGTGCTTCAATGAGGGAAACGGCGAGGACAGATTCTTTGAGACCATAAGTGCCGCGTTCGCGGTCGAGGTTAGGTAGGATCAAGCGGACGGCGGAGAAGTAATCGGACGGAGAGCAGAAAGTGTCGATGAATTTGCGGAATTTAGAGCGTTTTCTGGAGGAAGTTTTGGTCTTTGAAATCCAGTTGAAGAGACTCACTAAGATGGAGAATTTCGTGTGCTCAGTTGACGA
>Ga0325404_1005850_pt1 | contig 12934 bp, 5 predicted proteins | sample PopdelMetagenome_18_FD_205664 | JGI IMG/M metagenome (GOLD analysis project Ga0325404, IMG submission 205664) | Populus deltoides microbial communities from Bellville, Georgia, United States - Xylem-Control-R1 | ecosystem: Host-associated > Plants > Phyllosphere > Stem > Wood/Secondary xylem... | reverse complement strand
ATTTATTTATTGAAAACCAATGCTGTTAGTACCAATATTATCCATTTATCACTCATTTCTTACCGTACAAAAGTGGTCATAATTATACCGTGTTTTTTAAAAGAACAAAAATTGATCATCAATGCAAAATGGAACATATATCATATGATTTTGTTTAACAATAATGATATATTAAAATTTGTTTTTAAAAATATTGAGATGATAATATATTGATTTTTTAACAATAATATATTGAATTTATTTAGATGAATTCAAGTTAATTATTTAAATTTGTGATTCCGATCATCATATATGATGTTCAAACTTAGATAATCTAATGTTGAAAGATTAAATTGAAAATAAAAATATTTAATTAAAAAAATTTAAAAATAACTCGAGAGAATGCTAGTCAAATTATTAAACCTGTGTTACGGGTCATTCTTCCTATTAGATTTAATAATTTTTTATTTCTTAAATTATATTTATTTAATTACATAACAACGTGGCGGATGGGACTATTTTTCTACCAAACATAAAAAATTATAAAAAAAAACAAATAGGACATGCATGTGAGACTAAAAACATAATTGTTTTTTAAGTAAAAAAAAACACATTTAAATCCATTAAACAAAAAATATTCTAAAAAACATTCATAATAAGGTCAGGCACCTGGACTTACCTATATGCTTGGCTCATTAAAAGAGAAATTTGAAAATAGAAAAAATTAATTAAATTTCTTTTAAAAATAATTGAATGAATTCAAGTAAACCTATTAAACATCCCTTTGAGTTTAATAAAAAAAAATTCTTAAATTATATTTCATTTAGTTACCTAAAAATTAGGTATGTGAAATTCTTTTCGTATCAAATATAAAAACATTTAAAAAGTATCAAAAAAAGTGAGTGGAACCAGAAAAAAACATTTAAAGGGGAAAATATGTTTTTTTAAGAAAAATAAAAAGAAATGTTGAAATAATAAAAGATGATTTTTATCATTATTTTTAACTTTAAAGGCTAGAAATACATTAAAAAAACATTTTAAAAATACATTATAGGTGTCTGAGTCTACCTATAGACTTGACCCATAAACAGTGGCCTAGCCTGCAGGCAAAACCTCTTTTTTATTTTTCAAACATTAGAGGGTGGAGGAGTCCACCCTTTATTTATTTTTTTAATAAAAAGATACGGATGATGCTTCATGTGTATCCCCAGATACTGGTGATTAGAGGGTCGCTAGAAAATCAAGGCAAGAGTATTTATGCTTAAAAATATATTTTTTTACTCAAAACACCTTATAGATCTTGATAACCCTATTTATTGTCTCAAATAACCCAATAAACGGTCCAAAAACTCAAAATTAACCTAAAATAAAAACATTTTCTAAGGTCTAATGTTGTATCTCTAGCCATATAGAGGTAAAAGAAATCCTTAAATGAACTCATTTCATTGGATGTAATTCATTGACACCAAAATCAGCTTTTTTGTTGCCAAAATTAGTGTTAACCTATATTTTCTCTCTTTACTACTGAAATCTGGTGACTTTCTATATCATCTATTAAACCAAAGAATAAAAAATAAAGAAAATAAAGTTATGAGTTAAAATTTAATTTTTCTAAACTAAAAGGATATAAAAGGTATATTATAAAAAATATAGGGACTAAAATGAACTTTTCATGCTAATTTTAAAACCACTACCTAGATACACCATTCTTCTCCTACACACATTATTTCCCTACATTTTTTTTCCTTCTATATTTTACTAACTTAAACACTGGAAGGTTTTCTAGTTTGATAGGAGATTTATTTTTTAGAAAAGCATGGAACAACCCAACCCAAGCACTCAAGCCTACGATACAACCATGAAAATTTCTTCTTTCAATGGCTAATGAAGTTGAATTTTTTATAACTTCATTAGTAGCGTCATTAGTGAGGACTTGAATAAAAGTTAGTTCAATTTCGTTTCACTCCACATTCAAAATTTCTTTCAATGGCCGATGAATTAAAAACACCTGAACATAAGAGGGTAACAAACCTCCCTACTATAAGTACACTAGCTCCTTCAAATCTTCAACAATTTACCTATCAAATGCAAGTGTTCAATGATGTTGCTCTAAATATATAACAACAACTTCTTAATATTCCACTCCTTCAACAAAAAGCACAACATCTAACTCTATTTCTTGTACCACCAAGTGCACAAACACAACTTCAGTTTCTTAAAAGAACAAGACAAAATGATGTACATGAAAGCAAGCACCATATCATTTATAATACAACTATTTGAAAAAGTTATTCTCTCTATGAAGAGTTTTACCAAACTAGACACTCAAAACGAGAACTCTAATGGCAAAAAACTATAGCCTCAATAAGTTCTAGCCACAAGAATAACTATCACCATTGATCTATTTTATAATTCATTTTTTACCCCTAAAACTTTTCCAATGTGTTTTAAAAAAATATAAAAATAGCCAAAAATATATTTTCAATAAGATTTAGTCAATTTTCATCATTTTCTTAATTTTTGGTACTTCTTTTTATTTTATTTTATTTTGAGTGTTAAGTTAAGATAAAAATGATAAAATAATAAAAAATATATAATATTTGAGCTAAATATTGGGATAAAAAAGATTTTCATAAAATCTATTAGTTAATTGTTGTGATAAAAAAGATTCTTATAAAATATTTCAATTAATTTTCAGGATAAAAAAAGAATTTCTATAAAATATCCAATTAATTAATGTGACTAAAGGATTTTCATAAAAATCCTCTAGTTAATTACTTAGATAAAACAAATTATCATAAAAATCTTCATGGAATCAAAATGATTCTCATAGAAATCTTCTAATTAATTACTGGTATAAAAAATGATTCTAATTAAAATCTTGCAATTAATTGATTTTTTATTTTTAAATGGGTGCAGCATTATAAATATAGGTTTAAGTTACTAATGGAGGAGAGAGAGAAAAGAGAGAGAGAGAAAAAAAAGTTAAAAAAAAAACCTATATTCTCCACTCTTCTATCCTTCATGCCCCAACCACTACGCACCTAGACCCACCATTGTTCTCTCTCCATAAAAACCAACCACATCACTCCCCATTTGCCCAACTAAATCGACCACTATAGCCATACCAATAACAATCACCCTCCACTATAACTATATTAGCAGCAGTCACCCTCCATCAAAACATCAAGCTCTCTCTCAACAAAGAACCCTAGCCACCACTTCAATGTTGTCCTTTACCACCAAACAACCATAAACCTAGCCTTCCTCTTTCACTACACTAACTTTGACTCAAATCACATCACTTTCTTGACTATTACCATCATAAGTCCACCATATGCAACCCCTCATTCATTCAGCCTTTCTGCTATATTTTTTATATATTCAAAGCCATCATTTTCAGCCAACAACAATAACTACTCTCACTGAAGCCTCCATCTTCGATCTATACCTTTCATTTTCATTTTCCATTTTAACGAACCACAAACACCATCACCCACTGTCCAGTGATGCTCTTTCTACCAACCATTGAGCCTTTTTCAAATTTTATCTTTAATCCACCTAAATCAAATCACAAATCAGCTTTTAATTTAAGCTAAAATTATAACCTCCAAACGCAACAAAATAACCCAAAGAAAATTATAGAAGAGGTGTCGTTACTTTAATGTAGACCATTTCAACATCACAATAACAGTGTTACAAATGCCACTCTACTTTTCAATGTTTCATCCACGAAAGGTGAAGAAGAAGACAAGAAAGTATCTTGTAATGATTTTAAAGATCTTGCAAATAAGGATATGCAAGACATGTTAATTTCTAATAATTCTTTTAAGGATATCATGAAAGATTATCTTGAAGTTTCTTTAGATACAAAGGTTGAAGTATGGGAAGTCATAAATGATGATAAGGTCAAGTGTGAAGAAAATGAATGTGTGAATGAACTACAAGTGGACTTTATAGGAATAGAAAATTAACATTAAATATGGATCTTAACATAAACTTTTTATAAATTAAATTTTAAAGTTCACAGGTCAATGACATGCTATGTGAATATGTTGGCTACAATGTTATATTTGATGTATCTTTTCTTTTGGATTGGTCAAGTTCAATTTCTAACAGGTAACTCTAAGGCAAGTTTTTCAGAAATAGAAGAGATTGACATGGGAAAATTTCTTTAATATCTAGGAATAATAATGTTCATTACATCATTTCATTAATGATTAAGATTTTTAGGTGTTGAAGACTTTAAGAAGAGTCCAAGATGTAGTTTGGTAAATCAAGCATAATGTTTAATCCAATTGTTAGATCAAAATGAAATTTTGACAGAAGTTTCAGAAGACCCTGTTTTATATTGGTTAAAATATCATGATGATCAAAGATTTAGAAGGCCTTAAAATAAGGGTTCAAAGTTACTATACAAGATTATCTTTATTTATCTTGTTGTATTTAGATATTTTTCCTATTTAGATTAGAACTTTTAATTTAATTAGTACTTTACTATTTAGAAATTCTTATGTTAAATGGATTCTATTAGTTATGTAAGTTTTAAATAGAAATTGTTTTTTTATAAAGGATTTTAGTTTTAATTAGGAATCCTTTCCTGTAAAACATTTTAGAACTAATATAAATATGGGTGTCTGATTTATATTGAGAGAAAGAATATTATTCAAATTTTAATAAAATACTGAGAGTTTTCTCTATAGCTTAGGTTTATGACCTTGGAGCTTGAGAACCCTAACTTCTATCCACGTTATACACCGTGTCACATATTTTAATAGGGGACTTGTTTTTGTAGGAGAGCATGGAATAGCCCAACCTAGACATTTCAACTCAAGACGCATCCATGAACAACTCAAATTGGATTTGAAGTTTTTATAATTTCATTAGTCATCACAAACCTTTTATTTTATTCTTAGAGGTCTTTAGTTACTAGTAAACAATTATGTCACCAATAATGTAATGAACTATGTATTTTGAGCTTGAATGCTTTATAGAAGTTTTTTATGAATTAGTTAAAACAAATTAAAAAGTCTCAGGCTTATTGGGGAAAATATGAGTTTAACTTCAAAAGAGAAGTTTTTGAACTAAGATTGAGTGGAGTGGAATTTAGATAGTACTAGCCTTGTTTCCCGCGCTTTGCCACGAGGCCGAATTATTATTATTTCTTTTTATAAAAAATGATGTTCAGGTGCCGAAATAAGGTAAAAAATGACATAAAAAAATAAGTCATGACAAATTTATAACTCTGATAATTAGGGCAGAGCCAAACCGGCAGCTTAGATAATGAGATTTAAATAATTTAATAAAAAATAAAGAGGATTATATAACCCTTCTTCAAAAAAAAAAATCTCTTGACCTGAGTCATTAGAACCAAAGCATCTAATTAGGAAAAACCATGAAGTCCAATTTTCAATCAATCATATGTTGAACGATGAAATTGAAAAACAAATTTTAATTATACAAAGATTTAAAAAATAGAAATTAAAAGAATGAGGATCAAAATAAAAATATAAAATAAATTTATATTTAATTTAATGGTGAAATTGAAAATAAAAACATTAATTTAGTAACAACACAAAAAAATTAAAAAGAATGAGGATCAAAATTGACATATAAAATAAAAAAAATGTTGTAAAAAAAGGTGAAATTAAAAACAATAATAACTTTTACAAAAGAGCCAAAATAAATATAAATCAGAACAGTGAGGACCAAATTGGAAAATATAATACCATCAATTTGAGTTGAAGAATGATATTGAAAACCACTAAAACTTTACAACAAGGCCAAGGATAAAAAATAGAAATCCAAAGAGTGAGAACCACATTAGAGAATATAATATATGGTAAATTGAGATTGAAGAATGAAATTGCAAATAAATAAAACTTTTACAAAAAGGCCAAAACCAAAAATTAGAAATCAAAAGAATAAGGGTTAAAGTTGAAATGTCAATAACTAAGAGGACCAAACTATAATTTTTAAGGAAGGAGAGAGAGAATAAAGGAAAAAAAGTAAGGTCCACAGACGCCAAACCGAAAAAGCAACAAGAAGAAGACATAGAGGCGCTTCCTATGATATGGCGGGAAGGCATTTTTTGATATCGAGAGGCGCCACAAGCACATTTTTGTTTTATTTATTTATTTAGCCATATATGGAATTGCCCCTGAACTAATTTTGTAATTATAAAAAAAAACCATTGTGAAAAGCCAAAAAGGCTTATTGACTTAAGGCTGAAATGTTTTTATTTTAAAGGTATTTTTCTAGTTTTACCATGCATTTTTATTGTTTATTTTTTTTTATATTTTTGCAAATACCAAAGTGTTCCCATCTTCAATTATAATAGCCAAAAAACCAATGTAAAAAAAAATAAAAATATCCTTTGATGTCAAGTTTAATTTTTCTTGCTTTAAATGGTATTTGGATCGTTTTACTGTGTAAACAAGATGAGAAAATACTTATTTATCCCTACTCTATTTGGTAATGACAAATAAACAATGTGAAAATTACTTCAATGCCCCTGTAAGGTTGTTTTGAGTTTTTTGGGTGGAGAGGCAAAAACGTTATTATACTATTCAAGTGAATAGTAACAATAAGTCTAGAGTTACAATACTTTTTCAAGGAGTTTTAGTTTTAATGATATTAGTTTGATTCTACAAACATTTTAGGGATAAGCACTAAGTGCAAATACAAGTCACTTAATTAATGAAATCATAACTAATTAATAATATACTAAAACATGCAGGGGAAAGTACCATCTAAAGTACTATCTGAATAGTACTTTCCCATATGTTTTAGTGTGGCTCTAAAAAGAACATTTTCTTTTATTTTTTTCTTCTTTGATTCCTTTTCAATTAATGTTTTTTTTTTAATTTAACCCTTTAATGTTAGATTTGTTTTTTATTGGGTTATCCCACTCTCATGACATGGATCACAGATTTGACGGGTTAACCTAGTTGGATAAGGAATTTTCCCCTTATTTAACTTTTGTTTTTCCAATTTAATCCTTTAATATTGGATTAATTAAGAATTAGACTTCAAGATTTTTTTTATTTGCTTTCTATTAGGTTATTTTAGTCTTATGACACGGTAATCGTGCTTAAATGGTTAACCCGAGTTAACTCAAGTTTTTTTTTGTGTTTTTTTTTAAATTGAAATCTTTTCTAATTTTGTTATTCAATATTGGATCAGTTGGGAATTAAGTTTCATAATCTGTTTTGATTTGTTTTCTATAGGGATATCTTGGTCTTATGACCAAGGTCGCGAGTTTCAGTATTTTAACATCGATTACATCAAGTTGTTTTTTTTTTATTTTCTTTCTAAAAGGTTATGTCGGTCTCATGTCCTTTAATATTGGATTTATTTTTATTATGTTGTCTCTATCTCATGAACCGGGTTGCAGGTTTGACAAGTTAATCCAGTTGACTCATTATTTTCCTTTTTATAATTGATTTTTTTCATAATTTTATTATTTAATATTGTGTTTTATTGAGAACTATGCTTCATGATTTATTTCAGTTTGATTTTTATGAGGTTATCTCAATATCATAAATTAGAAATAGTGCTTAATGAGTTATTCCTTATTGTAATCCATGGATTAATTCATTAAGTGATTTTAAAGAAACACACTTTCATACAAATTTTATGCTTTAAAAATAATGTTTTTTAAATTCTAGTTTTAAAATCAAATTAAAGAAATTAATAAAGTAAGTAAATCTCCTTGATAGCTAGACTTAATCCTTAGGATACTTGTATATACATACTTCATGTGTATGGTCTGCTTCTAAGAGATTCTTCAACATATTCCTATGATTATTGATTAATGTTGGCCAATGCGTTGTCATGTTATGAAGTGATATCGGTGGTGCCTGGATCTTATCAGTAATAATCTAGCATTTATGACGTTTTCATATATGATCATTATAATAATTCTCTATTATATTCCAATCATATATAATCCACTCATTTGCATATGTCATATAATCATGTGCTCATTGGAATGTGTAGCACAAACACCTTCATGTATTTCAACTACAACCTTCTTTGCTTCTTTCTCATCTAAGCATCTCAATAGAGTCTCATTAAATCCTCTCTTATATAGAATTTCTCCATCTATAAAGTAGTTTATTTCTAATCTCTCTAAAGTCTTTTTGTCCACCTTATTTGCAAAGGTATTCACATCTTATGATGAACTATCTTATATGTCATATAATCATGTGCTTATTGGCGTGTGTAGCACAAACACCTTCATGTATTTCATCTACAACCTTCTTTGTTTCTTTCTCATCTAAGCATCTCAATAGAGTTCCATAAAATCCTCTCTTGCATAGTATTTCTCCATCTATAAAGTAGTTTATTTCCAATCTCTCTAAAGTCTTTTTGTCCACCTTATTTGCAAGAGTAGATATTCACAGCTTATGATGAACTATCTGATATTATGGTACCAAGGTTTCCCTTCTACTTCCTCATTGACTAAACAATAGTAAGCAAGATTATTCTTTATCTTAATGAATACAGGTTGTACCATTTCATTGTAACCCATCTGGATTAGTTATGCTAATATGGCAAATGCATTGACAAATCAATTCTTCATTTAACTCATATAAGTGAACTTGATTTTCTCAAATTGCTCAATTAACTTGATGAGATACTCTTCATATGAATTTAATTTCTCATCTTTTATTTATCACTTTCCTTTCACCTAGTAGATTATCAACAAGGAATTACCATATACGTCAAGCTTTTCCACCTTCATTTCTAAAGTTTCCTCAAGCATATAGATGCATGCCTTGTATTTTGCTATATTGTTAGTGCACTTAAATTGTAATTTGATTGACACTAGGTATTGTTCCTCTATTAATAAACTAAGTAAAACACCTACACCATTTCCATATATATATATATATTTACTGCACCGTTAAAGTATAGAGTCCATATATCTTCATTTGACTCTTCTTCATCTTCAACCACTAAGATATTTTCATCTAGGAAATTAAACCATATACATTTATAATGGTCAACTAAATTATCTACCAAATGATTTGCTATTGTACTTCCTTTTTATCAACTTTTTATTCATGTAAACCATATCATATTCTTCCAACATGACTAGCCATAATATGATTCTCTTAGACAAATAAGGCTTTTCTAAGATTTACTTGATCAAGTTCATTTTAGATATCAATCAAGTTGTGTACTAGAGCATATACTTATATGTCTTCATGCACTCCATACTAATTCACAACAAAATTTTTTCAAGGAAAGAGTATTGAGATTCTCAATTAGTAAAATTCTTGCTCAAATAGTAAATTCCTTGTTATTTCCTTTAAGAATCATCATGTTAGCCCAAAACACATTCCATAATAGTTTTTGTTATAGTAAGATACATGATTAATGATCTTTCTAGCATTGGTGAAACCAACAAAGATGGATTTTTCAAATACATTTTTATTCTATCAAAGGACCCTTGATAATTTTCATTTACACTTCTAAATTTTTCTTACAAAGTAGGCAATATATTGGCGATAATCATGAGATGAACTGAGCTATATAGTTTAAATGCCCTAGAAAGCTTCATACTTTCTTTTCTGTCCTAGGCTTTAGCATAAATTGTATTGCTTTGTCTATTTTGGGGTTGAATTTAATGCATTTATTTCTCATTATGAACCCCAATATTTTTCTTCACTTCAACCTAAATATGCACTTTGATGGATTCAACTTGAGCGTATACTTCTTCAACCTTGTAAAGAGCTTTTTTAATATCTAGGCATGATTTTCTTACTCTTCTGAATTGGCAATCATTTCATCCATATATACTTTGATTTATTTATACATCATGTTATGGAACAGATTCACCATTTTTCATTGATATGTTGCCCCATGTATTCTTTAATTCGAAAAGCATAAATTTTTAACAAAAATTCCTTCATGGTATGATAAGTGTGATCTTTTTATTGTCTTTCTCTACCATTTTAATTTTATTTTACCCTAAAAATGCATCCATGAACGAGTATATGGAATTCTTGGCAGCATTTTCCACAAGTATGTCAATATGAGGTAGCATAAACTCTTCCTTAAGGTTTTCTTATTTAGATTTCTAAAGTCCACATATATTCTTACCTTTTTATATTTCTTGTATTTGACCATTTATAAGAACCCGACTTCCCACTGCTTGTGTATACATTTCTTTACTTTGATTATAATATTTAGCTTTATTTTTTTTAACTTCTACTTCATTGGCTTATAATTCATAATTAATGGTAGCCTGTGTATAATGATACCACTGTCCAACCCTAATATATATGTATAAGACCATGCAAATACATTTGCATATTCTTTTAACAAAGCCATTAAGTTTCTTTTTTCTTTTTTAATGATCACTATCTCAATCTTTAGTTGTATTTCATTCTCTTCAGTACCTACATTTACTAATTCCAACTCCTTTTGATTTGATTTTATGAGTCGCTCAAATTGTTTAATTAGTTTGGAGTATTCATGCATGTCTTGCTTATCCCATTCTTCCTAACCATTGCAATTAAATTTTTATTGGAATTAGGCCAAATATTATTAATATAATTATTTTATGTTTTTAGGTAGTGGTTGTTTTGAATATTCCAGCAAACAAGTAGTGTGAATAAAAAGATAGGGGAAAAAAAAGCAAATAAGATGCACAATAAACTGCATAATCTTTCATTAATATTAAATGAATAAACTTAAGTTCACAAATAAAAAAATCCTTCTATTATCATAGACTGGATTTATTCAAAAAAAAAAAAGCAAATAAGAATTACTTAAAAATAATGTAATATTTTTTTAGTTTGAATTTTTATTTGTATGCTAAATGTGGATGTAACAAAGAAAAGAAAAGAAAAGAAAAGAAAAGAATTTATCCTGGGACCTCACCTAACAGCTTAAGTTATTGGGTTGAGATGGTTCTTTGACATGGTATCAGAGCCTTGATGATCAAGTGGTCTCAAGTTCGAATCTCATCATCCCCATTTATTTAATAAAAAAATTAAGCACAAGGTAATGTGGGCCTGTGCAAGTTTCAAGCCCAAAGGGCTTTCACTTGAGGGGGTGTGTTAGATAATAATATAAATCATATCCTGGGACCTCACCTAACAGCTTAAGTTATTGGGTTGAGATGGTTCTTTGACATGGATTTCTTCGGTGAGCTAATTCTTAAGTTTGTCTTCTGGATACTTCTTCACAAGTTGGGTTATATCCATTTCTTCGCTCAGTACACTGATAGTCAACTATAAGAGAGTTAATATCTTTGCATCTATTGATGTAAGTATAGGAAACTTCACCATATTATCAATATCATCCTCCAATAAAGTACCTATTTTTATATCTTGGAACAACTTATTCAAAATCAAATATTCTTTTGATGGTTTGACAATGCATGTAGGGCGAGGAAAGGTGTTGTGATGTGAAGGATATACAACTTTTTATTATGAGGCTTACGCACCTCAATCCAGGCCATTCTCTTCTATCTTTTTAGCTTTGTCATTCTCTAGTTGTCTTTTGTATTAGGTTTAAAACATAATCTAAAAGCTAATTTATGTTCCTCAACTTCATATAGTTCACCCTTTACAATAACCTATCCTTCAAGATAAGAGTTGGCGGTATTTCGTGTTTGACCATATACTTCATAGTCATTTTAACATCTTTAAATAATATAATAATCCTTTTTATCATGTTCTTCGAAATTAGGCTTGCAATGACAACCTCAAAAATATATAGATCCTCATCTCTAACCCTTTGACTCAATGTATGACACCACCATATTCTATATTATTATTAGGTTTTTTTAGCGTTTACGGTAACCATTTTTTTATTTGTAATATATTTAAGCCTCTAATTCAAAGAAGATGTGACAACTCATGCCGAATGTATCTAAGGTCTTTTCAATAATATAATATTGCTTGGTTAAATATCTATCACTTGCAAAGTAACTTAAAATTGTTGAGGACTCATCTTTAAAATAATGTCGATATCTCCAATAACCTACCTTGGTATATCGTTATAGGTATAAACCATCATCTTGCTAGGTCTCATATAAGATGCATTCATTAGTAGCCTTTCCAATATATATTTTAGGAGAATATTAGAAGTTGAATCGTTATTAATCAAGACCTTCATTATCATGTAGTTTTTGTAATCAATTATGATATAAAACATCTTGTTTGCCCTATACCTTGTTGACCTAACTCATCTTTTGTAAAGTATAAATAATTGGTGGCATGAATTTTGTCTATAAGATCCTGATCAGTTTCTTCTCTAATTGATCAACTATACTATATTCATTATGATTTATCAACTTGAGGAATTCAATAGCTTCTTCATCATCAACTAGATTTTTCACCTCTAGTCCTCTCAGTTGAACATTTAATCATTTTACCCTTTATTTGTCAAACATTTTTGGGGTGTAGCATCATCCACTTCAAGTTAAGCCGCCCACCTCTTTCATTTCAGCCATAAACATTTGCATGATCATAGGAAACTAGCTGATGGGGAAATGATATCCATAATCATAAGGTAAATATTGCTAATTATCACAATTATAAGATATGGACCTCTTCAAGATCAACCGGGGTGGTATATTCTTGTAAGATTGGTATTGATAAGAAGTTAACTCAACCTTCTCAATATCTACTATTGCACGTGTGCGGCGTCACAACAATCATACTCTTGGATCGAGAAGGGTCGGTAATGGTAGAAGGAATTCTTGTCCTTTATTAGTAAAAAAAGAAGATGAGAGTCACTACCTCGTATTTTGGTCGTTAGAAACCCTAACTAGTCTCAGAGTTTAGGCAAGATGACTGATTATGTAAAGAAAAAGTATTAGAGCCCCTAATACACCTTCCTTGAGGTCAGTTGCATTGTTTATTTGTCTGATATAAACTATGATGTTGTTGTGTTTTCTAATTGTTGATTTATCTAAGGTCAAAGAAAAGTC
>Ga0325404_1005849_pt1 | contig 12935 bp, 6 predicted proteins | sample PopdelMetagenome_18_FD_205664 | JGI IMG/M metagenome (GOLD analysis project Ga0325404, IMG submission 205664) | Populus deltoides microbial communities from Bellville, Georgia, United States - Xylem-Control-R1 | ecosystem: Host-associated > Plants > Phyllosphere > Stem > Wood/Secondary xylem... | reverse complement strand
AAAAGAATAACGACTAGATTGGAAAAATAATACATGACAAATAAATTGAAGTTCTAAATTGAAAACAAATACAACTTTTACAAAAGGATTAAGAATAAAAAATAAAAATGAAAAGAATAAATATCAAATTTTAAATATCAACAAAAAAAAAGATCAACTTATAATTTTCACATGAGGAGAGCAAAAAGAAAAGGTAAAAAAAAAGATCAACCAAGACAAACCATGATGTCACCTCTGACACCTTCGTACTATGAGGAAGAAGACTTGGTGAAACTTTTAATGACAAGGCTAAATAGCATTTTATGCCACTATGAGGCATCACACATGCTAAACAAAGTGTGTAGGTACCAACAACATCTTCAATTTAATTAGTATTTGATCCTTGTTCAAAGACCAAAATGCCTTTAATGAACATCATCATAAAAACTAAAGCCTAAGTGAAAATACTAAAAGACCCATATAACGCGAACCTCGTGATCATGTAGTCACACAACCTATAATCAAGATTGAGATCTGATCTAAAAAAGCTAAAAGAGGTTTGATAAGAGTGTGGCATAATGAAAACATGTTCCAAGACAACAACACTATTGGAATGAAGTCGAATGACACCACGATGCTAATTAATCTTTAATAAGTCAAATTCAGTTCGTTCAAGAACCAAAGAATGCAAGAATGTCTTTCACACGTTAAACTAAAAAGTTCAAAAGTATTATTGATAAAAAAAAAGTGTTGAAATTGAGGCTTATATGTGTCTAAATAGTTTTGAGAAATTAACCCTAATGGATATATCATTATGGGCTGGATTGACTCACTTATAAAAACTAACTCAAAACCTTTACTAGTAAGGTTAAACCCTGATTCAAACAAGCCTTAGATCCTAGATGAAAACAAAGTATTATTTAAGACCAAATAAGCCTTGGGTTGTAGCTAATAAAATAAAAATAAAACCTATAAGTCATGTTCTGCGTGAGAAGAGAAGAAGAAAATAAAACATTGCAGGTCTGATACAAGACTTATTTATAGCCTATAATGTTGCCCAATAATCTTAGTAACTAAAATAGAAGTTGTTGCCCCTTTCTTGAAGTTAGAATAGAATTATGATCTTAACCTTGTATTTATCTTTTTTTTTGGAAGAAAAATGATGTTACCTTTAATGCTTCTTTTTGCTGCCTTTTAGTATCATTCCAATACTATGAAACACAATTATGTTGTTGAATTCTTCTTCTTGCATAACAAGGAAACTTTGCCACCACATGTGTTTTCTTTTCCATGTTTTCTTGAATTCATTTGTTTTCTTTGCCATGTTTTCTTCTCACTCGACAATGTGTTCTATAATTGGTGTTGTGGCATGCACAACGTTTAATGATGGATTTGCCTCCTAGATCGAGAGGTTTTTTGATGTGTTGGGATAAATCATAAAAATTATGATTTAAAGGGTTTAGGAGTCGCCACCTAGTATTATGGTAATTGAAAAACCTAATGGTATGCAAAAGTTTGGGTAAGGAGACTAGTTATGCATAAGAAAGACGCATCACTCACAGTGTATCCTATCTATGGTAAGTTTTATTATTGGTCAATTGTTTCTTTTTTCGAAGTCATGTTTCTATTCGCTGGTCTGTATAAGGTTCAAGAGAAGTTAGGCCTTGACCTTTATTAGGCTAAAACCTAACTATTTAAAGGCTAAAAAATTAATGTCATATTTCTTTCTACTTTTTATATTTAATACTTAAGGATATACTTTATAGTGTAATTTTATAACCCTAAATATTAAAGTCTACATTTAATTCATAATATGTTATTTTTGTTAATTCATTTAATTTAATATCAAGAGTATGCATTACGTTGTAAAATTCATATCCCAAATATTAACTAAACAAATTAATTTTTGTAGTGTTTTTGAAATTTCAGGCAAATCCTAATGGATAATCATAAACTGATTATGATACTAGTTTATTTATTTTTTTTAAAAATATGATAAAAATGCAGTCTTTGTAATTTTTTTTTTGTTATAAGATATACATGAAAAATTTTAGAATTTGGTTGTATATACACAAACAAAAACATATTTTTGTATTTTTGGAATAAGGGATTTTTTTAATTTTTTTTTGAGATTTTGGAGAAAATTGAATATTTTTAATATAAAATTAGTATCTTACAGTGTAATTCTACAGTCCAATATTAAGTGAAATTATTGAAAAAACATGCGAGGAATCCATAAATAATTTTAAAATAGTCCCTGAATTTTTTCAGAATTATTAGAAATGTTTTAGGGCTTACTTGGCTAAACACAATAGTAAAAGCAAACCAATGTTAAAAAGAGTACAATACCACGTGTTTTTCAAGCACACCCTTGTCCAAAAGTTAAAGGCATGAAAAATACCTTAAAACTATATTTAGCAAACACACTTTAAAAGCAAAAAATAATAATTTTTCTTTGGAGATAATTGGACGTGACAAACATGCCTTCAAAGTTGATAATAAAATACTAAATTATAGAATTGAATTGAATTGAATTGAATTATTTAAAATACATGTGAAAATAAATTGAGTTAATAATATTAATCGTGTCTCCCATCAAGAACTCTTATTGAATTAATAACGTCTTATATTATGGACAAATAAAAAACTGATGAAGTTGGTCTTCTGCAATTTCTTAGCAGTTCCATACCCAAACTCATCAAGAGCTATTGTTGACCACATGTATATGGCCATAGCCACAAGCCTTTGTAGGCAAAGTTAGGGAGAACCACTGATAGGCATCTTCTCTTGACAAACATCCATGAGGATCACAACATTTCTCTACCAAACTCAAATTCCTTCAGTATATGCTTACAAGCAAAAGAGAGCAGAGGCAGCAGCAGCAGCTCCTGCTGCTGCTGCTGCTGCTAGTCCCAGAAGGAAACCCCTCCCATTCAGCTCTTCATGGACCATCTAGATGTGTATGCCTGATGCAGTCATATTTATTCCATCACTTCTCTGTAATCAATTGTTTGCCCCCTTCTTAAATTACCATATCAATCCTCTTCCTTAATCACAGACACAATTTTCTCTTCTTTTACTTTTTTTTTTTTAAAAAAAAACACTAATACAATAGTCAATAAGCTTAAAACAAAACTTTGTAATTCCAAAAAGATAAAAACAATCGTTATTTATTAAAACAAACCTGCACCAGAAATAACTCCACAAGGTGTCATAACATGCCTTCTAATAGTCTAGTAATGGAGTAGGGGAATTAAGAGATGTAAGTTAGGGTTTTTAAAAGGAATTAGAGAGAGGGTATTTATGGAAAATAATTTTCAATACCAATTAGAATTTAATTCTTGAGTATGTTTCTGGTTTATTTTTTAAGAGTTAAATTTTATTTGAAATTCAAGTCTGTACCTTGAAAAAATTCCAAACACATAAATTGATTTAGTCCCGGAAAATCAATTCAATTCACATGGTTCCAAACAATATTGTAAAATAAAAATAAAAACTCTTGGCAAATCTAACAAAAACCAAAAAACAAGAGAAAAGTTTTTTTTGTCCTGTACCTTTTCTTTGCATTTAAATAAACAAGTTCGCAACCTAAAAATACCCTAAAATTAATAGAAAACCAAAATTAAACAAAAAAATATATCCCTAGTCTCGATCTACTTGTTGCGGTGATGTTCAAAATCACCTCAATAAAACTCCTTTCGTTAAGAGAAACCTAATAAAACCAAGACTGGCTTTTTTGTAACTAAGATTTGATTAACCGATTACCTTTTCTTTCTTTCTTATTTTCCATCAACTTTCTCTTTTTTTTTTTAAGTTAGAGATTGAAATGTAAAAAAAATAAATTTTAGGACTAAACATGAAATTCTAAAACTAAAAGGACCAAAATGAGTAAATGGATAATTTTTGAATGCAAAAATGATTTTTTTGCATGAATTTGAAGAAAGCCCCATTATTATTTTTTATTTTTTTTTCTTCCTCCTTTTATAACATATATTTTTTCTATTTCATCAAATTAACCTCAATTTCAAATTGAAAACTCCACACAAACCTTGAATTGCAAATAATATGTAAAAAAAAACTATGAACACATTAATTACCACAAATATGACATGGAAAGATGAAATTAAAAAAAAAAAAGAGTAAAGTTCAACAATCAAAATGAAAAATTGAAAAATAGTAATGTTCATTTAGGGAGTAGATATACAATAACGAATAGTAAGAATAGTAGCTCTTTTAGTTTATTAGTATTAATATTAATTAATAAGAAATAAAGCCTATTTCTTTTGCTTTGTTCTTTTTTTATATTAACAAGTTGTTTAAACATGCTCCATTGATTGATCTAAGTGGCATATATTTTCTTTATTTTGTAGTAAATCGATAAAACTATATCACAGGGATATATATGATTTTCTTATTTTGATGCCTACTGAAATTTTTTATAATCAAACTGAAAATAAAATAAAATCTATTTCTTACTTGAGAATATTTTTCTGACTACATAGCGTAAATTGAGATACACAAGTCATTTGAGCATGGATTTGTACGACGACGGCAATATGATACTGAAGGAGATTCAAACACTTGAAGGACACACCGATAGGGTTTGGAGCTTAGCTTGGAATCCAGCCACAGCAACTTCTCCTGTCTTCGCTTCTTGTAGCGGCGATAAGACTGTTCGAATCTGGGAGCAGACTCCTTCCACACGCCTTTGCCACTGCAAAGTTTCTTCTTCTTCATCTTTTGCAAGTCAGATAAAGTTGGAACCTATACTAGAATATTTTGGTCGTGTCTGGTTAGGAAGTTGTGTTAATTTAGTAGATTCTTGTGTTGGGAGAATCTTATGATTAATTATGGGATGACTGCAGGCAGTTCTGGAAGAAACACACACTAGAACTGTTCGGTCGTGTGCCTGGTCACCTTCTGGGAAATTGTTGGCAACCGCCAGCTTTGATGCCACCACTTCCATTTGGGAAAATATTGGCGGTGATTTTGAATGTGTTTCTACTTTAGAGGTATTTAATTTAAGAAAAAAGATTTTTTTTTCCAGTTTGATAAAATTTTATCATACCTGGGACTAATAATTTATTTACTTTTTAGGGTCATGAAAATGAAGTGAAAAGTGTGTCTTGGAATGCATCTGGTTCGTTCCTTGCGACGCGTAGTCGGGATAAGACTGTTTGGATTTGGGAAGTGATGCCTGGGAATGAATTCGAGTGTGCTTCGGTTTTGCAAGGACACACACAAGATGTTAAAATGGTTAAATGGCATCCAACTGTGGATGTTTTGTTTTCTTGTAGTTATGATAATACTGTTAAGGTACTTTTTTATGGGTAAAATTGCTCATCTCTGCCTTTTCTTTTTCTTTCTTTGTGAAAAGCCGATTGCAAAATTTCCATTCCTGCTTTCAAAACAATTTAAAAATATGAGATCAACTTTATAATTTTCATAGAAATACAGGTTTGGGCTGAGGATGGCACTGGTGATTGGCATTGTGTTCAAACCTTAGGTGAATCTAACAAGTACTCTCTCTCTTCCCTTCCTTCCTTCCTCCCTCCCCCACCCCTTCCTTTGCTTTTATGCTACTCTTGTAGACGTGCTATTCTTTTGCATTAGACCATTATGCATGCTAGCTGATATAGTTAGGTTTCACATAGACTTTAGTTAATGTTATTTGTTGGCTTATTGATAACTCCCTTTGCAATATGACGAGCTAATCTAATTGAACAAGGGTTGTTTCCTACTCAGTGGTCACTCTTCTACTGTCTGGGCACTTTCTTTTAACGCTGAAGGAGACAAAATGGTTACTTGTAGGTATGTAAAGCTTTTTCCTAAGTTTGATGATCATTGGTTGGGGTGATTTTTATTTTTAAGGTATCTAGAAACAAAAGCAATTGAATGGATTTTGGGTTGACTTTGCAGTGATGATCTTACCCTAAAAATATGGGAAACAGATGTTGGGAGGATGGTGTTGGGTGATGACCACGCTCCTTGGTGAGAAGCATGCTCTTTATGCTTATTGGATCTTCTACTTTTCATTTCTTACATCTTATAGTGCACCTTCACTATTAGAATTCAAATAAAGAAATGACTTCAAATTAGTGTGAATGACTTGTGAAAAAAAAAATATTTGAAATTATGGATTGAAATTCTGTTGGTCCTAAGTAGTAGGCCACTTGATAATTTGTGTATTTTTGCAAATGACACTAGAATTATTATGGCAGAGAATGAAGGACAACAATGGGAATTAGTTTTTATTTATTTATTAGTTTTAGTATTATGTAATTATTCTAGATTTAAATATTTAGGAATATTAGTAGTTAAATTAGGATTTTAGTTTCCTTATTGAAGTAAGACTTATTGGTTTTTATTTTATTTTATTTGGTTTGGTGTATATAAATAAGTACTTAAACATTAGTTATTTTGGTCTTTGAATAATTGACTAAAACTTTGAGTTTATACAATATTGAGTGTGTATCTCTTGTTTTACTTTCAAGATTGAGTGTGTCTTTTTTAATTTGGTCCCTTCAAGATAGTGTGTCTCTCTTGTTGGTGAGTTTTGGTTACTATTCTACTTTAATTCTTTGGTTTTGGTGATTTTTTCTTCTCCTATCCTAGATCATTTTGGCGCCCACCTTGAAATTTGTGTGTTTCTCGTCTCTTTTTCTTCCCGCAATTACTTTGCCAATTTGGCCGATACCAAATCTAGGGTTTTGGTTTTTTCAAACCAAAAAGAAGTCTACTAAAAGAACATAAAAAAAAGACAAATCAAACAGAATTAGTGGTAGTACCACAGATTCCCAAAGTCACATATATGTGATAATTGAGCAAAATTCCACCCACACTAACTTTATCTTGCCGAGCTAGTTGGGAATTCTATTTGTTTCCAGAATTTGTGTCAACATCTGTAGGATTGGTGGATTTCTTTTCTTTTGGCTTTGTGATAAACTATTCCTATATGCTATTTTATTGATATGATTTATATGGTTTGAGGAACAAGAATGTATACTACTCTTGCTCATGGTTAATCTTTTGAAATTCATAGAGAATATAATTTTGATAGGAGAAGTGTAGTTCTTCAGGAATAAAGAAGTGAGATAAGCTTTGTTTTGTTTGTTTAGGTTCTCCCATATATCGAAGTGGATGTATTACATGAAACATTTTGGAGAATATATTTATGTTTGAGGAATTTGTTGTTTTTCAATTCAATATGTGAAACATTTTGTTTTGGCTTTATTTGAACTTAATTACACTTGTGTTTATGAAAATTTTATGAAAATTGTTGTAAGATGGATATTCGACTCACAGATATGGGTAAATTACAAATGTACTACGGGAATATGCATCTTATTAATACCATCTATCCTCCAAAACCAAAAGTCAGATTGTCATAGCATGCAATTTATCAACCTCCATTGATTAGCAACATTGAGGTCACCAAAATCACTAGCACTGTTAATTCTTTAGAAACCCAAATCCAAACCATGCAAATTTGCAAACTAATCATACAAAATTCAATAATATATTTATCAATTCAAAATAGAAGTTGAGCGTTTTAAACAACTAGTGTAGAACAAGTTGATGAATGCATTGAAGAAGACATTGGAGAAACTTATTAGAGGAAATTATGGTTGTGCAAACACAAGATGAGCACAAATTTACAGATTAAGAAGTTCAAACAACTAATATAGTATAAGAAGATTTTGAAGTGCCATGAGTAACGATTCTATTCTTGAAGAGCTCAAAGATGAGGTTGATCAAATTGACTTTAATGTTCCTTCTAAATTCAATATTATAGCCGAGTAGACTATCTTATTGCTAATATTGCTTATGCTTCAAATGCAAAAAACAAATTTTCAGGGAGTGCTTGCCACTTCATGGAGTTTTTGCTATTTCAACACTTTAGAACTTGAGGTTGAGTTTTTTTCCAACCAAGAGAGAATGAAGTACTGCAATGGAAATTGGTTTTTAATTGATCAGGAGTTTTAATATTGTGTGATTATTCTATATTTTATTTTTAGAAATATTAGTATTTATTATTCAGTTGTTAAATTGGGATTTTTTTTATTGATCTAAGACTTGTTAGATTTTTCAATTTTATTTGGTTTGATGCATATACATAAGCACCCAGACATTAGTTATTTTGGTCCTTGAATTATTAATTGAAATTAAAACTTTGAGTTTTTGCAAGATTGAGTGTCTCTTGTTTTGCTTTCAAGATTGAGTTTGTCTCTCTTGATTTGTTTTCTTCAAGATTGAGTGTCTCTCTTGTTGGTGATTTTGTTTCTATTCTATATTGATTCTTTTGTTTTGGTGTTTGTGCTCTCTTTTCCTACATCATATTATCAATGTGCTTTATTTGAATAATTCAGGAAACAAAGACTTGATTATGATGCTCTTACACGCCAATTTGATGTGAGATTTATGTGGCATAAGATAATTATAGCATATGCTCCCCATCCCTAACCTGTTGTGCACCTTTTATTTTGGATGCCCAAAATGTTTATCCATATCCATTAATAAATCGTATTTATGAGTTTTATCAAAGTTTATTTAGTTATGATAGTTAGAAAAAGAATAAGAACGGATTTGGGATTCACACCCCAAAGGTATCAATTTTCGTTTCATTTGTATTTGGTATGATGAAATTATAGGCCATTTTCAAATTATGCAGGTGCTTGCCCACACACAAAACAATACTTGTTGACAACATGGTTTGTTTTTCAGGAATAATCTTTGCACTCTCTCAGGTTATCATGATCGAACGATCTTTTCAGTTCATTGGTCAAGGTAGCAACCCTTTAATTTAATTGAACAAAATATCATGTCTTCTTCATTGTTTTACGTTGTTTCTGGCTGTTCCCTTTCTTTATCAACTTATCATTGGGTGCTCTTTTGGATGTTATGGGTAACATATACTTTTTCTGGGTTACCCTTTGTCTTTCAGCATTGGTTCTTTCTAAATTCTATGTTTTTGCACCCCTTAAATTTTAAACAGGGAAGGTATTATAGCAAGCGGAGCAGCTGATGATGGTCTACGGTTTTTTCTGGAGAACAAAGATGGTTTGGTATTAATAATTTATGCCCTCACTTTATTATATCTACTGATTTAACATACCAAGGAAGTTGCTCTGTTATTTGCATTGCATCGAAATAACAAAAACCCCTTAAATTGTTTTTGCAGCATGTCAAGTATGTAGACATAAACAACATTACCATGTATGGATAGCTGCTAAGTTCTCTCTTTCACAAGTTAGCTACCTGCCTTTTGGGACGAAAACTGCTTATTTATTTACTCCTTAGGATAAAAGTGCTTGAGGACATGGTTTTTGGAGTTCAATATATTTTTCACTCTCTAAGTCTCAACGGATCCCCCCTCCTTATCTACCTCTTACCTATCTTTGTTATTCCTGACAATGAACTTCATGGAGTGGTGGTGGTTTAAATTAAGCAACTGTTTTTCATTAGGTTTTTTCTTTCTTTTCCTCAGTTCAGTTTTCACATCTTAGATAAATTATTTAGAAGTTCAATGGTTCGATTCTCTCGATTTATTCTTGCTTTCATTTCTTTTTATATTAGTTTTTTCTGCTGCTTAATTGCTTCTATCCAAATCCTTTGATTTGTGAACTTTTCCTGTTTCAATAATTTTTGTCCAGTATAGTGGCATGGAGAGAATTATCCTCAAAACTCAAAAGTTGGATGGATATTTAAAGAAAGGAAAGAACTAAATACTATTGCTCTGAGTGGGGGGAAAATGAAACTAACCACCTTGTCCTGAAAACAGTTTTAGTGCAAATCACTGTTGGGGCACTTTTGTCCTAAAAAGTGGACATTTTGCTAACATTGCTAAAGAGTGCAACTTGTGATTCCTTGTGTGCGAGCAACAAACACATTCTTACTCAACTTAGTTTTTGTTGTGAATTTCTTACACTTTACCTTTTTTGTAATCTTATTTCATAATATTAGTTATAGATTTTACTCAGTTCTGGTATCTCAAGAATGCCAAATTTCAGGTTGATTGCAAAAACTATAAGCTAATCACCTAAGTAACCTTTTGAAATAAATTATCACAACATAGATGGAAACACTTGTATCTGATTTTGATTTGAAATTGGTCTGATGAGGTAATGCGACCTTGTGAAGTTCCTATTTATGGATGCTCATAAATTGAGGATGCCTTACTCTTGACTTGATATATTGATTAGTGAATTAGGAAAAGAAGGATTAAGTGAGACTATTGTGTGTTTGTTACAGGTTGACGGTCCTTCATATAAACTGTTGCTGAAAAGGGAAAAGGCTCACAATATGGACATAAACTCAGTGCAATGGGGCCCTGGGGTAAGCTTTCTTTTGGAAGTGTTGAGATTACACACTCACAACAATTTTTTTATAGTGTATTTGATGTTTGTGTTTGTGCTGAAATGAATGCTTAAATTAAGTACAATAGGATCTGGTGGGAGGAGAGGAAGGGGGGTTGGTAGTAGATTCTTGGGTTCTATGACGATAGAGTGATGCTTGCCATTCAAGTGTCCTTGTAAACCAAATATATATTTCCCTGCTTGCCCTGATGATACTTATCCTGAAACAATTTGGTGGGGACACCAGACCCACACCACAAACTACACGAGTATATGGACGGAGACGACGTAGGATGGCCCAGCCTGTCACGCTTTGGGTGGGAGACTAAGCCTATTTGGGCCTATTTCATTGTTATTTTATTTATTTAGCCCATTTGGGCCTACTCATTGTTATTTTATTAATTATGTTAAACAGTTTGATTTGATGGGCCGAGCCCAATAGCGGGATATTTTAGGGTTTACTATTTATATGTTTTTCTGTCATTTTGAGGGACAGTTTTGATGATTAATGAAAATTGCAGATTTTGCATATCTCCAATCTCCTTTCTTCTCTTCTTCAGCTTCTTTCTTTTCTAAAGCTTCTTTCTGTTTTTGCTTTAATTTTATTTTTTTTATTGTTCCGCATCAAATTTGGTATCAGAGCCAGGGTTTTAATTGTTCTTACAATTAAACGATCCACATCTCTATGCTAAACCCTAGATCCAGTTTGATCTAAAAAAAAAATCCTATTGTTCTGAAAAAAAAAAGAGAAAAGAAAAAGATCTACACTGTTCATCTTCTCCACCAGCACGCAGCCGTCGCCAGAGGGCAGATCGGGCGTCCCCAACAACAACAAAAGAAACCCACGACAGCTCTCTACAACATCCACGGCGATAGATACACCATCGACAGGTCTGCCATCCAGCCACCAGCTCGCATCACCAGTAAGCCCCGCAGTGCTACAGCCACAGCAGCTCTGTGTCGTCGGTTCCAAGTTAGTGTTACAACCCATCAGCGCCATCAGCCGCACCCCCAGTAGCAGCGCCAGCCGCAACGCAACCATCTACAGTGCCCACACCTTCAGCAGCGACACTGGATCAACAAGCCCCGTCCAGCAGCGGAACCACAGACACCGCCGCCTCTTCCCTCGCACCGCCGGCTCCAAGCAGAATCACGAAGCCCCGCTTCGTGCACCATCGCCGACAGCAGCGGCAACTTACAGAAGCTAGGGAAGCAAGTAAACAGAAGCTGATAAAATAATTAACCTAGCCACATCAGCACCACATCAGCACCACATCACAAAGCCCCGCTTCGTGCACCATCGCTGACAGCAGCGGCAACTTACAGAAGCTAGGGAAGCAAGGAAACAGAAGCTGATAAAATAATTAACCTAGCCACATCAGCACCACATCAGCACCACATCAGCGCATCCGTGGCATCTGCCACGTCATCAGTTCAGCCACGTCAGCGCACCCGCCACATCATCTGCCTCACCAGCATATCCTGCCATGTCAGCTGCCACGTAATCCTCCACTGCCACATCATACGGTCAGAATTTTACCCATTGAAAATCATCATTCCTGGTATGTTTTTACACTTGTTATCCAATATTTAGCATTAATATTATTCTTTTGTGCTTGCCCATAACTAAATTGCATAGCCCACCTTTACATTGAATTATCTTAATTTTGAGCTTATTTAGTATTGAAGATCTGATCCTCTTAATTAATTGTGGAGCTTGGTTAAATTAGTGGGAAAACTAAAACATTGTGTTTGGATTACTTGTGTGCATTTAGAGGACTTACATTGCTTGCTTGCGTATTTTCCTGGTTTAATCTGTCATTACTCAGTCTCCAAGATAATTAAAAATAATAATAAAAAAAAATTTGTTATTTTCTTTCTTTCTTTATTTTTTTTATTAGCTATAATTTTATTTTGTGTTTTTACTTATAAGTGTTATTTTGTGATCTCAGTCTTAGGATTAGTTTTGCATGCATTTACGTAGTGGTCGTCTAGTACACAATCTCGAAGTCATAGCTACCATGGACCCGAACTCTAGTAATGTTCTTAGAGATATTCAAGAACAATTACAACTTATGCGAACGGAAATGAGTAACATGTCCAATCAAATGAACAACCTTTCTGGGAGGATGGAGTCTATAGAAACTTTGCAAATAAGACAGTCTAGTGAGAGTGAGCATTTTAGTGACAACCATAGGAATCCTCAAAGACCAGTTCCTCGTAGGAACCGCCACCATAACCAACACCAGGGTCACAATGACTTTGATGACCCTCATGATAGTGAGCGTTCCAATGATTATCGTCATAGACCAGTTCATCCTAGGAACCGTCAATACAACCGCAATCAGGGCCATCACGACTATGATGACCCTGACGAGTGAGTCATGAGGCATATCAAGGTAGAAGCCCCAACTTTTAAGGGTCAACTTGACCCGTGGCTTTTTGATAGATGGATCCGTGACATGGATCAATTTTTTGGCTGGTATAATCTATCTGAGAATAGAAGGGTAAGATTTGCAAAGATGAAACTTAGTGGAACCGCTCAGCTCTATTGGGAAAGTGTAGAAGAGTCTTTGATTAGGAGAGGTCAACCCCCTATTA
>Ga0325404_1005848_pt1 | contig 12936 bp, 9 predicted proteins | sample PopdelMetagenome_18_FD_205664 | JGI IMG/M metagenome (GOLD analysis project Ga0325404, IMG submission 205664) | Populus deltoides microbial communities from Bellville, Georgia, United States - Xylem-Control-R1 | ecosystem: Host-associated > Plants > Phyllosphere > Stem > Wood/Secondary xylem... | reverse complement strand
AGTCCATTGTAAAGCCAAGTATATTCAGTTTTTTACCATGAACATTGTCCATGCAAGTTTGAGTTTTGGTCCTTGTTAAACTACACTAGCCTAAACACAGGTGGTTTGAGTGGTCGAGCCCTATGGCTATTGTCGTTGGCTCCAAGTCTAGGGTTCAAACTCCTGCACCTACCTTTATAACAGTCCACGGGGATCCAGGTTTTTCCTCCATGGTCGGGACTGTTCGGGTCCCTTGCCTAGCATCCGTTGGGCGATTAGGTCTAGCGGGCATTGATGTACGTGAATCAATAGGCTTTTAAGACTAGATGGGACGACCAAATAATTACCTACTTTAATTGAGAAATTTATTTAGGTTTTATTTGTTTTTGTATTTTGAAAATATTTTTTTGGTGTTTTCAGATCATTTTAATGTGTTAATATTAAAAATATTTTTTAAAAAATTAAAAAAATATTATTTTGATATATTTTTTAATAAAAAATACTTTGAAAAACAACTGTTATCACCTTTCTAAACATTTCTTTAAAATAATGTTTGGAAATGTTAAATAATCAGGGACGAGGAGAAATTATTAGCTCTCAAAAATTGTTCTAGAACAAATGTTTAAATATATTACAACATAGCTATGAGCAATTATAGTTAAATCTTGAGTAATTTAAGGGTTAATTTGTTACAATAAGAGAAAAAAATTGAGAATTAAAAGATAGTTAAAAAGTTTATATCATATTGCTTAATTAACTTCTTCATAACAATTGATTATCGTTGCTTGTTTAACACGTGATTGTATCAACTAACTTTGTTGTCACTAATTCTAACTGCTAGCTAATTGATTTTCCCTCCATTCTATTAACTAAATGTTTTTTTTCACCTTCCTTCTTTCCCACGCAATCCAGCAACTTCAATATAGTAACTCTAACAATTCCCCCTTTCTTAACAATTTCTTGACCTTAAGAATGAATATCAAAGTCTGGAAATTGCTACTAAAGCTTTTCAAGCTCTTCTCATGTTGAATCTTCATCAAAGAAGTTGGATCATTTAATCAATCCAACTATTACAGCCTTGTCCCTTTTCTTCATTATCTTGGGATCCAAAATTGAAATAGGCTACACCTTAATTTTGCCTTGGCCATTTGTTAATGGAATGGGTGAGGTTACCACAGCATGATCCTTAATGTTTTTCTTCAACATGGATATGTGGAATACAAGATGAATTTGAACTTCTTTTGGTAACAACAGGTTGTATGCCACTGTTTTTATTCATTGTATTATCTTATAGGGACCAAAATGCATTGGATTCAACTTTATACTTTTTTCTAAGAACAACAGTAACTTGTCTATATGGTTGTAGCTTAAGAAAACCCCAATCCCCCACCTGAAATTCCCTCTCTAATATGCCCTTGTCAGCCATTTGCTTTATTCTGTTCTTAGCCATAACCAATTGTCTTGTAAGCTATGATCCAGCTCCTCTTATGTCTTAAACATGTCTTCCACAGCAGCCACAGAAGCAACCTCGGAGCAAATAATTTCTGTAGCAGAAGGTGCATAACTATAAACTGCTTGAAAATGACTCATTTGAATGGCATAGTGATAATTTGTATTACACCACCATTGAGCTCTTGCTAACCATAGATGCTACTATTTTAGGGAATGTATAGTCCTGCATCTTAGGTAGGTTTCTAAGCATTGGTTAACCCTTTCTGATTAACCATCAGATTGAGGGTGATATGTTGTGCTTATGCAAAGTTTAATTCCCAGTAACTTGAATAATGCAGTCCAAAATACACTTGTAAAAACCTTATCTCTGACTGACATAATTGTAAAAGGCAAGCCATGAAACTTATAGAAAATGATTCTAGAAGATCTCGACAACAGACTTGGCAGTGAATGAATGAGATAAGGCAATGAAATGGTTGTACCTGGTGAGTTGATCCACAATAACTAGGATAAAATCCTTGCCTTCAGATCTTAACAGGCCTTAATCTCAACAATTTAATTAAACCTTTTCTTTGAATGGATGAATAGATCTTCTGTTCTAACAAATATTTAAGGCTCTCATGGTCAATCTTGAAAATAAAGTGATCTTGTTTAAAATAGTGTCTTCACCGCTCCACAACTATTAAGGTTGCCAAATACTCATTCTTATATATATAGGTAATCTAAGGTGTTTAGCACATAAAGCTTTGTTAAGATAGGCTAATGGTCTGGCCTCTTGATTGGGTACCGCCCTTAATTCTGTCACATAAGCATTAGTTTTCATAATAAAATGTTTAGTGAAATCTGACAATGCAAGAATTGAAGCTTTATATAAGGCCACCTCCAGGTCTTCAAATGCCTTTTGAGTAGTACCATTTTTTTTAACAGTTCAGTTAATGATTTACTTGGGATACCAAATCCCTTTATAAACTTCATATAGTAACCTGATAATCCCAGGAAACCTCTGAGTTCCTTTAATGTTTTTTGGGGAGGTCAATCTCTTACTACTGCAGTCTTTTTTAGAATTGTGGCTATCTTTTTAGCTGGCATGATATGTCCCAAATATTCTACTTGAGATTTACAAGAAGACCACTTAGATTTCCTGGCAAATAAATGATTATTCCTCAGTGTTTCTAAGATATTTTTTAGGTGATTGATGTGCAGTTCCAAACTTGAGCTATATACCATAATATCATCAAAGAAAACTAGTGCAGATTTCCTAAGAAAAGGTTCTAACACATAATTTATTAGGGCCTAAAATGTAGCTGGGGTATTTATAAGGCCAAAAAGCACAACCTGAAATTTATAATGCCCATGATGAGTATGAAATGTTGTTTTCTCAATGTCACTTTCCTGCATTTAAGTCTTATGATAGCCAGTCGTCATATCCAATTTAGAAAAGTATTGTGACCTATGTATTATGAGCTTAACTATTAGCTAATGCATTTAGAGATAATCCATATTTTTTTACCAACTCTTTTTCTGTCATTATTGCATTGATATGTCCTTCTCCTTCTTCTACTTCTAAAAATTCCTTTTCTTTTCCCTCACAACTCATCATATTCATATTTATTTTATTACATTGATGCTCTAATGTAAATTTTTCTCCACATCTATAATACTGGCCTAGTCTTCTCCTTTATTCATAGATTGTTTTAAGCAAATGTTATTTTTTTCCCCACTAGTAAACCATTCTTTATATGTCAAGTTAAAAAAAAAAAAGGTTACTTGGTGGTCTGCTACCATTGAAAGAAGAAGGCATTCTTGATATGAATATATTCTTACTTTTTATTTCCAGACTCGATTTCTCCTGTCACTTTGCTTGATCAAATGCATGTATCATAGTTGTGAGCCTTAATATTTTCAGTGTTAGCCTGTTATCATCTTTAAGGCCACTAATAAAACTTGAAACATAATATGATTTTGGCAATAAGAGATTCAAGATGCTCGTTAAGGACTTGAGCTCCTCAAATCTCTCAACATACTCAACATACCCTACAACATCTTCTCTACTACCAAATCACATGCAAGTCACCTTCACAAATTCTTCCTTAGTGGTTAAATCATGGTCACTATATAAGAATCCCCTATACCATACCTTTGCCTCTCCTTCAAGGAAAGAGAAACAATCTCTACCCATTAATGAACTGGAATGAAATGTAGTTTAAAGAATTTCTTACATTTTCTAATCTAACCTTTTAGTTTTTTCCCATGGAATGTAGTCAGTTCAATCTTAGGAAGAGTTCCATTGTATATATATTCTTGTGACCTTCTTGGCTAATTCTTTGCTCTTCCTGGTTATGATACTGGTGTTGTTGCATTCAAATTACCCTTTTTGAGCTATAATTGCTTCTTGTTTTTTTATCGGCATCATGTCCTCCAATAAGTGTTTTAATTGTAGCCATCCAAGTCTCCATCTGAGTGTTAAACTGTCCATTCCATTTATTTTGTTCTTGCCATTATTTTCTATTCTCCACTAGTGGTTTTTGCAATTCTCAGTGAAGAACTTGTATCCTCTCATCTACCTGCTTTTTATGTTCTTCCAAGGCCTTCATTTTGTTGCTTTCTACCATTGTTATGCTCAATATCACTCTTGCAAAAGGGCTCTGATACCAAATTATTAAGATCACTATTAACAATGAGAGAAAGAGATTGAGATCAGAGGAGAGTTCAAAAGAGAGAGGAATCTTGATTGTATTATTCATTGATTGCTTGTTCAATACAGAGTTCTTATTCATATCAGATTACCTGACTAACTTCTTCATAGCAACTAATTGTCATTGCTTGTTTAACACATGATTGTATTAACTCTGGTGTAATTAATTCTAAGTGCTAGCTAATTGATTTTCCCCTCCATTCTGCTAGCTAAATGTTCTTCTTCAGCTTCATTATTTCTCACACAATCTAGCTCTTCACTGCGGCAACTTCAATATAGTAGCTCTAACATAATTTGAAAAACATAGGTTCAAAACCTAATTAAGTTGGGTTTTAAGTTGAATATATAAAAAAGATTATTTTAATAAAGTAATTAATTTATAATTCACCTATACTTTGACAGGATGCTAAAACAATATTTTTAACTCAATCTCAACATAGTATGTTTTAACTTAACTAAAAAATCTTCCGCAGAAGTTTATATTTTATATATAAAAAAAATATATTATTTTTATTATATCCAAATTATATAAGAAATCATTATTCGCATGCATGCATTCAAAGGTTTTTTTTTTATTTTAATATTAATAAATTAATTGAAAATAAAATATGAAATCCAAAAAATAATATCTTATAGTCCGTATCTCTCTATTAAAAAAATTAATTTGTTGGTTTGGATTTAAAATATAGATACCGTTTATTTTTATATTTCAAAAATATATTTAAAAAAATTTAAAAATATTTTATTTTTTTTATTTTAAATCAATATATTTTTGATATATTTAGATTATTTTGATATTTTAATATAAAAAATAATTTTTAAAAAATAAAAAAAATATTATTTTAATATGAGAAAAAAACATTTTAAAAACAACAATAATCATATTTTTAAATATGCTTATAATATTATTACACAGTAATAGCTAGCATGTTAAAAATATTTTTATTTAAAAATATATTAAAATAATATTTTTTATTTTAAAGATAAATATTTAAAAGCAATAAAAAAATTAAAAGAATAATAATTTAAAACTTAAAAAAAAATTAAAAAGCGAACAGTGTCTACATCAGGAAGGCCCACCGATGGCTGCACCATCATTATTGTTACTTTCTTACAAAAAAATTTACAAGAAGACGATTAAAGAGAGCAAAATCCCCATCTGAAGTAAAGAAGCAGAGCTAGAAATCAGAGCAAACGGATCATGATGCGATACAAAGAGGTAATCACTCTCTCTCTCTCTACAAATCTGCATTCTTATATAAATGGGTTTCATTCTTTTTATGCAAAGATTGGATTTTTGGTGTCTTTTCAATGTCAAGATCTTAATTTTTGTACATTTTTTCATTTCCCCACTTTTTGTATACAGGAAAAAGAAGCAAAGAAGGAAGCTTTCAGGAAATATCTTGAGAGTAGTGGAGTTCTTGATGCTCTCACCAAAGGTTTCTTCTTTCTGCTTCATTTTTTTCTTCCCCAGTTTTTAACTTTCACTGTGAATTTTCTTATTTATTCACGATTTTTTTTTTTTTGTGTGTGTAGTCTTGGTTGCATTGTATGAGCAAAATGACAAACCTTCATCTGCCCTTGAGTAAGTTTTGATTTCTCTGTATTTGTTAAATATAGCATACTCTAATAAATAGATAGACTTGCACACTAAAACAATGTTTTTTTTTTCTTTTTTATTTTATTTTTGATACAATTTATTTTCTTGTAAAAATGCATCCAGTAAATTATTTAAATAACGAAGTTTTAATTTGTTTTGATAGATTCATTCAACAAAAATTGGGTGGCCCAAGTTTGTCTGAATATGAAAAGCTGCAAGCTGAAATGTCAGAGTTGCAAAACAAGTATGGTGATCTGTTGGGAGCCCATCAAGAAACTTGCAAAGAGGTGAGGCTTTTATGCTATATTCAGGCATTTTGATCTTAAATGTGAGAAATTATAGTTTTTTTTCTTTTTTAAGTTAGTAAACCCTAATTTGTGGATTATAAGTTAAATGCTAAGTAATCATGACTCATGACCGATAGTCGTAGAGATAGGTTTGACATGCTTCAAAGACCATGGACACTGTGGACTTAACAGCTGAATGCTGCTGTATTTGATCCTGGTTTTGTGATGCTCAAATAGAAGTATTGCTAGAGAACAGTTTGTTGTTCAGCTGTGTGGTACTGGCTTTGGAATATCTCTCTCAAAATGTGTATCCATTTGTATCATGGACTGATGAGAAATCTAAACTCTCAAATGATGGGAAAACGCCAATTCAAGCATGCATATGTGTAGGACTTGATAGGCACACGCCCAGATAGAGAGAGATACATGATTGCGGAATTCAGACAGCTAGGTGGCAGCAGATGCATCTACATGCATATGAATCTTCCATGACAATTTGCTGTGCCAGTCATATTATTTACTCTATTTAAAACCAGAAATCAGGTGACCAGGTGAAGAGAATGAGCTGAAAATGCAACTAATTTAGGTTTGTCTGCTTAAAAATTTAAGTTTGTCACTGTCCATTTTCATCCATTCTGATTGCGACCAATGAATACTTAATTGAAAGTAATCATGTTAATAAAATCTTAACCAGCTATATTTTCCAGGCAAGAAACCATGACAAAAGTCTGATTGCAGTAACTGCATGTTTTCAATGTTTTCCCATTGATACATGTTCCCCATCTGACCCTTATTCTTTGTTTTAATGGTTCGTTGCAGTTGGAGGAACTTAAGAACTCACATAATGTTGCATCTGCTACAGACACCACAGATGGGGAGGCACCGAAGGACGAGCCTTGAATATCCTGAGGAAAAATTGGAGCACCACCATGCTAAATAAACATTTATTCGAACAATATCAAGTGATTATGAAAAACCATTGTTCTATGTTCCTAACTTGTTGTATCCTTGGAATGTAGTGTATAGCAGGATTTTCTTTGTGTATATCTCTATTACTGGTTAATTTTTGTGAAAACATTTCTTGATTCTCTTTCAATATAAACAAAATCTGGTCCTTAGTACTCTCACCTGTGTCATCACTAATGTTTTTGCCGATAGCTGTAATCCAGGAGGAAAGATGAGGTAGAGGATGGTACGACTTTGGTGGATCCTTTCCTGAAAAATAAAACCAGTGTATTTACTTCAAGTTTTAGGCCAAATATAGCCCTGAAAACTCTCATAACAGCGAGCAAGATGAGCTATGCTTCTGTCTCCTGCCAAGGAATGGAAGTATCGTGTTCAGAAGTTGTAAAAAGTTCTCCATGATGCTTAAGATACTGTTATCAGGGATTGTTGTGTGATCCCTAAGACCGCATTATGCTCTGTGTCAAAAATAGTAACTTCTTTAAGAAGGGGATGTTCTTTCCTTTTGAGCACAGGTCTCCTGGAAAGGTTTGCACCATGGGTCATGCCAACGGTGAGAAAAACAAGTTATTTCGTCCATTAACAAAAAATTAAAATAAAATAATGAATCACTTTTTTTTTTTTTTTGTAAGATTGAAACGATGAATAACTTGCTTGTTGAGTAGACCTGATTAGATTGTTGGTTTATAATTTAAAACAAAATATTTACGTGTAGCTAATATTTTTTTAGTATAAAAAAACTTTAAAATAAATATAAATTAATTTGATATAACAAGGTTGATTTAATTAATTCAAAATTAATTTGGACAATAGTTTGACTTAAAAAAATTGAAAATGATGTTTTTTTTTGAAAATATATATAGAGTAATATATTGGATCAATCTAAATCAATCAAGATTAATCTTTTAAATTTGCATCCTGGTCATGAGATCATAATAATCACAAATAAAACAAATCAAAATAAATTATGAAACTCAATTACCGATCAACCCAATATTGCATGATAAATTTGAAAAACAATATAATTAAAAAAGGAACCTGAAAAAAAGACCTAAATCAATTAGAGTTAATTTTTCAAATCCTCGACTCAGGTTACGAGACAAAGATAGTATTATATAAAATAAATCAAAATAAATTATAAAGCTCAATTCCGAATTAATCTAATGTTAAAGGATAAAATTGAAAAAAATAAAATAAAAACACAAAAAACAACGCAAGTCAATTCGGGTTAACCCACCAAATTCATGGCCCATGTCATGAGACCAGAATAATCTCATAGAAGGTGAACTAAAAAAATAAACCGAGTCAATTCGGGTTAACCTGTCAAACCCACGATCCAGGTCATGCGACTAAGATAATCTCATAAAAAGCAAATCGAATAAATCATGAAGTAAACTCATTGTTAAATGATGAAATTGAAATCTAAAACAATATATAATAAAATAACTTGAGTTTACTTAGGTTAATTTACAAAGTTTATGACTTGAATTATGAGATCGAGATAACTTTATATAAAACAAACTGAAATGAATAACAAAACCTAATTACTAGTTATCTAATATTGAAGATGTTGAAATGTAAAATTCAAAAAAAAAAATTAAAGCAAATAAGATTATTCCATTAAATCCATAATATGAGTAATGAGAGTTAAATAAACATGTAGAAAATAATCTGCAACAGGAAATAAAATTTATTTTTAATAAATTAAATATTAAATAATAAAATTTAAATAATAAAAAATTATTATAATAAACAGTGTTTTTGAGGTTTTTTTTTATTAAAAATATATTCCTTTTTTTTTAAATTTTTGTTAATAATAATTAATAGTGAATTTTCGAGACTTTTACAAATTTAATTGCTAAATTTATTCCTCTAATCTTAGTTTTTTTATCGAAGACAAACTATATGAGTTTTTATTTAATATTTTAAGACTAATTTATATATTAATTAAAATTAAATTTTATTTTTAAGTACATATTTCTAAGAAAGTTTATAGTATAGAAGCTATACTAGTAAGGCGGGTCGATTCAAGATTCAGCTGATCTGAGATTGGAATTAAATCTGGTTTTTTTAAAAATAAAAGCAATTAAAAACTCAGGTGACCCGGTCAAAAACCCGGTTGCAATTCATTGACTAACTTTTTTTTACCAAAAAAAATTATTTTAATTTATAAAAAAAATCAGGGTCGACTTGGGTGACCCGAGTCTTGAGCCGGGTCGACCACCGAGTCACATTTAAAAACATTGGATATAACTACCCATACTTATTTAATAAAAAAATTAAAAAAACAAGAGAAAATTAAATATATAATTTTTAAATAGATGAAAAATTTTAGTGGACCGGTATATGAATTTTCTTATTATAATGTCTATATCTCTCATGTTAAATAAATATTGAAAATTAAAGAAATAAGTATTTAATAAGTAAAAATATTTTTATTTTTTTAACGAAATTATATATAATTTTTTTCTTCTATTTATATTTATAATTCAACTATCAAGTAAATATTAATAATTACTGCTTAAATATTATAAATATTTTAATCAATTAATTTAAAATATTTAAAATTAACATTAAAAGAGTTAATATAGTATAATTGGTTTATCTAGATATGCTAAGAAAACAAAGATATGCATCATCATAAAATCCAAGCCAATCAAGTAAGTAATCCATCGGCTATAAATCACTCTCTCTCCACCCCCCAAAAAATCAAGAAATCTGAAAATTCCTTTTTCTCTCACTCCTTAAATAAAAACCCTAAAATACTCTCGAATCCAAATAAAAAAAAATCAATTCCTTCAAAATCAATTTTTTTTTTTAAATCTCTCTCTCTAAAAAAAGAAAAAAAGAAAAAAAATGGAACCCAACGACCCACGCCAGCAGCAGCAACACCACTTCACCTCTTACTTCTCCTCCACTCCCATCACCACCAACACCCCATCACCCCCCAATGGCCTCCTGCCACCTCATCACCCCACAGACTCAACCACCCCTCCCGGGTCCCACTTGCTCTACCCTCATTCAATGGGACCCTCAACCACGGCTACAGTGACAGGAGGAGGAGCACCAGTGGAGGCAACATCAGCAAAGAGAAAGAGAGGGAGGCCCAGAAAGTATGGGACTCCTGAGCTGGCTTTGGCTGCCAAGAAAACGGCTACATCTGCTTCTGTTGCTGCGTCCAGAGAAAGGAAGGAACAACACCAAGCTGGTTCTTCTTCCACTACCTCCTCTTTTTCAGGCTCTTCTTCCAAGAAATCTCAACATGTTCTTGGTAAAGGATTTTTAACCCTTTTATGGTTTGTTTGCGAATTGTTGAATCTTCAAATGTGGTTTAACTCCTTGAAGGGTTTTGTCTTTAGTGGTGTAAATTGTTGAATTTGTTAGCTGTTTTTTTTGGTGTTCGTGGTTGTGAAATGACGTGTATTTGCTTGAAAGGTTTGGCCTTTGAAGGTGTAAATGTCAAATTTTCCAATTAGTTGAAGTTTTGCATGTTGTATGATACTTGCATGTATTTGTTTAACATTTTACCGTGACAAGATGTGCAATTTTTCATTTATATGGTTTTTGGTTTTCTGGTGGCTTTGTTTGTGAGATGTTTTTTGGTCTTTGGTTGTGAAAATGTGATTTTTTCTCTCTCACTAAATCTTTCAGTGGTTGAATGTGAAATTCATCGATTCTTTTTTGTTCTTTGGGTGGTTTTGTTTCTGAGATGTTGTTTAATTGCCTAAAAGGTTTCATCTTTGATGGTTTAAATTGAAAATTTTGAGTTAGTTGGAATTTTCAATTGTGTACGAGGCATTGCATGAGTCTGTCTTAAGGTTATTTTTTTCCCCCCGGAAATCTTAAAAATTGACAATGGGTGGGTGTGACTCCAAATATCTTTATTTTTTATTTTTTTTTGGTTTGATGTGGAGTGTAGCGAATTAACTAATTCTACAATGTAATTCCTTGAACAGCTGCTCAAGTATTATAGATCGATTGCTTAAATTGCTGCTTAGCAGTAGTGTTTGACATTGCGTTTCAAAATCACTTTTGAAAAAATTTGAAAATTTTTATTTTTTTTCTTTACTTCAAATTAATATTTTTTTGATTTTTTCGTATCATTTTTATATGCTTATATCAAAAATAATTTTTTTAAAATAAAAAAAATATTATTTTAATGTGATTTGAAATGAAAAAAACTTTGAAAAACAACCACCACTGCATTCCCAAACACTCAAGCTTAGAAATTTGCGACAAGTGTTTAGAAATTTGCATTTTCTGTGAGGGTTTGTATTTGGTGACTAGTAATTTTGAAAATTTTGTTTTGTGCTTGATCTGATGAGTTCTACAAGCTAGTTGTATCTATGATGGTTTCTAGCAACTCTTCTCTTAGTGGGAGGTTATTGCACATTATCTCTTAGTGACATCTTGTCTTTTGATATGTTGAATTTGTATTTCTTGAATCAATGAGGGTTTACATTTTGTTCTTGTGAGTACTTACATTGCATAATCCATCTTTTTTTCATTAGTTTCTGTATTCTCCGCTGCTTATTTTTTTCGTTGGGTCATATTCATTGGTTTCTGTATTATCAAACAAGTCGACTATTCTTTGTTCTAGATTTTCATGTTATGATTCTTGAAATTCTTTATTTACATTAGTTTCTGATTTATTCTAGTATTAGACATTTATATGAGTTATCATTTGATGGGAAAATTGAGCTAACAGTATTTAATTGTGCTTATCCTACCACATGGGGTTTTCTCTGAACATCCTTTAGCAATAAAGCATATCATATTAGGTATAGCAGAATAGTGCAAGAGGTGCTGGTTGATCAATATTGCTGATATTAAGATTTCTTAATTTGTATTAGTATATAATTGATAGGAATCAGAAAGCAGCTACTGTATTAATATTGTTGGGCTTGCCATTGTAGATGTTCAATGGTTGTAGCTGTCTTTATGGGCCCTTGCAATCCTCGTAGCTCAAGTACTAGTCTGTTGACCCTGTTGGGGTCATATAATTTGTCATGGAGGCTGCGATTATTTTTACTTTGCAATGTGTATGTTCATTTTGGTTTGTGGATTCATCATCAAGTATTTTGATTATTTGATCCAAAGAATGGAAAAGAAATCTAGGCAATATTTTGCATATAAGGTTTTTTAATGAGGCTTCATTTTCATCAACCCCAGTTCTTTTCTGTCGCTTTCTCTTTCCTCCAAACAATTCATTGGTGGCCCCATTAACTGCATGCCTCTTTGATATGGTTACATGATCTTGTCTTTCTGCTACGCCAAGCATTCCTTGTTCTTTATATTGTTTTGCTAGTTCTAAATGCTATAAAAACCATATCATTCTTAACTCCCATCTCAGTTTCGAGCTTGATCATTCTGCCAGTCTTGTGCTTGTTGGATGATCTGTTTCACAGTGAATATTAGGCCTTATGACCACTCTTGTTCTCCACAAAATTTCACTATCAAATATTGCAGATTACACCCACTAATTAAACACTGCACAAATACCTCACTACCCAAAACCCAAAATTATACCCAAGAAAATCAATCATGAAAAATACGCACTAATTCTTTTGGCTAAAGGTTTTGGCTACTGCACTACTTTTGGTTGCCACCACACATCATCGATATTGGAGGCACACACAATGTAGTCACTACACATGCTATTTATACAAGCAACAAGGTCCTTCATTAGGAAAACTTCTTCAAGTTGAACTTCAACAGTAAAGTCCTTTTCCTAAACATAATGTGTCCACATGCAATTACCAATCTAACCGAAACCAACTCACCAATTTAAGCAGCAGCTCAACGTAGCTGATACTCAGCAAGATTGGGTTGCTTTAGTTTTTAAATTTATAGTTTGTTAGTATGCTGTGCCCATAGAGTGGAGGCTGACTTATCCTCCTTTTTGTGATTGTACTTCTCTTTCACTATTAATGCATTTTCTTTTCTGTAAAAAACTATAG
>Ga0325404_1005847_pt1 | contig 12936 bp, 11 predicted proteins | sample PopdelMetagenome_18_FD_205664 | JGI IMG/M metagenome (GOLD analysis project Ga0325404, IMG submission 205664) | Populus deltoides microbial communities from Bellville, Georgia, United States - Xylem-Control-R1 | ecosystem: Host-associated > Plants > Phyllosphere > Stem > Wood/Secondary xylem... | reverse complement strand
TATTATTAATATAAGTATTTGTTTTTCTTACAAATATGTATTATTAAATATAATATAAGGTTCTTAAAAATACCCCACAACATCAAGGAAAAAAAAATGGTATACTGCTTGCTGTCTTGTGCATTGAACTGGTAGAGACACCTCAAATTCGCTGTAAATATGAAGAATGGGACAAATTAGTGAGCAGTCCACGCATCCAAGAATACTAAATTCAACGCTTATTAAACTTGGTCTAATTCAGATTTTTATCAGTTTTTTTTCCATCCTGATCGAAACTAGATTAATTTAATGACTTTTATTTTAATAAAAAAATTAACAAAAATCTAGGGAAATTATTGTGCTATTTATTATAGTAATGACAAAATTGCTTCTCAGCCTTAAAATACTAGAAATCGATATTAGTGTTTTTTCTCTTTAATATAATTATTTTTTACAAATTATGTTGGGTTAGTTTAGTTATTATTATTTTTTTCATAATAAAATTATTAATTTAATCCTATAATAAAAAAAAAAAGTACTTTCAATCAAAGGTGTTCTGGCCTTTTTTGTTTTTTCAAAATATTAAAATTACTTTATCATCCTTGAAAAAAATCAATTAATCTCTCTTGCATTTGCTTTCTTGTCATTTTACCATGGTTTGTTTTTGTTAATATCAAGATTGCTTAGGAGCATTATTGTATTTGATCATAAATTAAGTATTATTAAAAAAAACAAATTGGAGACAGTCCCCACGCTATTCAACCTGTGCTTATGGGGTAGTTTGGTTACCAAATCCTGTCTTCCACGAAAGTGTTTGAAACATCTTGATTTCCTCTTGTGTTCTAAATAGCTCTCCGATTTAGCGTTGACAGTCTTTTCTTTTTCTTTTCATTTATTTCTCTCTGACTGATTTCAAGCTATCTCCTAAAAATTTCAAAGTAGCCTCTTTAATTTATTTTTTTTTTAATTTAGTCCTTATTCTTTTTATTTCTATTTGTTTTATTTTAAATAATTTATAGAATTAAAATTCTTTTTTATATTTCATCCCCTTTAATTTTTTTAACCTTTCAAATTTGGTCCCTATTTTTTTATTGTTTTTTTATTTGGGATAATTTCTTAGATTTTTTTTTTTTACAATTTCATCCTCCTTGAGTTTTTTTCCTATCTAATTTGATCCTCGTTCTTTTGATTGTTTTTTTTTTAGATTTTTTAAATTGATTTTTCTTTTTTATTTCATTCTTGAACATTAAATGAGCTAAGAATTAAGTTCGGGTCTAGGATTTCATGGACTATAAGTTTTAGAGATTAACAAAGGTTTAGGAGGTTCGTTCGTATTTGCTTAGTTTTTTATTTTCTATTTTAGGCTTTTTTTTAATTTCATACTTTAGCATTAATTCAATTTGAGACTGGACTTGTTTTTATTTATTTTTTTATAGAATTTTACACTAATTTTTAAAATAACTCTGGTTATCTCTGGTCTTTTTATTTGTCATTCTTTGTTAATTTTTTTTGCTAATTTTTTAAATTTATATTTTCTTTCTAGTTTCATCCTTCAATTTTTGGAATATTTTTTTTATATAATTTAGAAAATTAGAATTTTTTTTCAATCTCACCCCCTTGAATTTCTTAATCTTTTAAACTTGACTCTCATTCTTTTAATTATTATTTATTTTATTTAAAATAATTTTTTAAATTGATTTTTTTATAATTCCATTGTCCTTTAAGTTTTTTTTTTGTAATGAATTTGATCTTCATTCTTTTGATTACTATTTTATTTACTTTGACAAAAATTTTAAATCGATATTTTTATATTTGTCTATCTTGGTACCATCATTTAGGACATGAGCTTCCTCAGTTGGCCTAGGTTGACTCAATTTTTTTTTTTTATCCTTCCACGTTTAATTGGTTAAAATCTTAGCTTTGTTTTTTTTTTCTTTTTAATTACCATGATTTTTTTTTTTGGTTTAAGTTAATCCATTTATTATCATTACCTATTCTTTTATTATCTAAATAAATTGTAAAAATGTTTTTTTTCTCTCAGTCAAGTCTGTTATAAATTACTTTTTTATATTTTTTGAAACCTGACATTTTATGGAACAGTGGCTTGTCTTCTTTCTCTCGTAGAGTTAAAGTTACCTTAGTAATCAATGGCTCCAAGGAGAATAAAAAAATAAAAACAATCCAAGGGGGCTGGTTTGGCTGGTTCTAGGCTGAAAAATACCTTTGACTAATCTCATTATGCTTCGAGAAAACCATACTCAAGTCAAAAAAAATAAGGTTAAAAAACAAGCCCTAAAACCGAATAGCACTGACAGTGTTTTCTCGGTCTCCGAGGCTTTTTCCCAGGTTGAAACCTCATTCAACCGAGCATTTAAAAAGGAGAACCTCATTCACCGTTCCAGAGAAAAACATATAAAAAGCAATCCAGCAGCACGTGAATATAAAACTTTTCTTGTTGAGTGGCCTTTGCAGTAGATTGGCTACAATTTGTCGGAAAGGAAGAGATGTTTTTTAAAAAAAAACAAAGAAAACACAAGGCACTAGCAATATTATACCCAACAAGTTACAGCTGGTTTTAAATAATCAAGAGAAGGTTTTGGTAACAAGTCAACCACCTTTTCCCTCAAATTGTTAACTAATTATAACCCTTGAGCCTATTTTAGATATAGCTTCATATTGACCACAGGAATCCCATGAGAATGGTAACATTACCTCATAATGCCTATGATACCTTTCCTCGTTTCTAAAGAAATAATACCTCAAGCACATGTCAATTGCATACTAAGGGATGATTTTGTGATTACAGTTTACAAGCAAAGGTACGGTTCCATTTAAAAAAAAGTTGACAGAAAATGCCTGAACTTGCACCCTTGCAAATGGGTTATTTCCCTTTTTTTTTCTCTACCCTTTGAAACTTTTGAGATTTACATGAACATTACATGGACCGGCACATAAATTAACCATCATTTGAAATTTAAAGAAAGATTGAAAACTAGTGGTTTTACACAATCAACACACCTTTTCAGATGGAACTAGCTGTTTGTTACCATTGGTCAGCCTGCCTCCAAATTGTGCCCTAAGAACTGCAAACAGAAGAAGGGTCACAAGATGCTTTGGAGTGGATTATAACCCGAGCTCCTGAAGCAAGCCTGTTGGGAGGAAATGAGGATAATGTCAAAATCTGATAACACAAGATTAAACTTTAGCAGCTACTTTTAGAATAGATTGGAGTCAACACTTAACTTTCTTCGATTTTGATCACCCTCTCCTCTCTGAAAGAATCGGGCTTCTTTGATTGTTTTTTACCTGAACCAGGCTCTGTGATTCTTTTACTGCCACCGTTTGATGAGCTATTGTGTATTACTTGAGAGCCATCAGCCCCGTTAGAGGAGTTTCTAGGTTTATCAGAAACAGGCGATCGCAAAGATTCACTGTGCGGTTGCTTGCTCAGGGAGGCTTTTGATCGTGGAATGCATTTTGAACGTCCAGAGGTTGACTCTTCATTGTCTTCAACTGAATCTGGTTGTTTACACGTCCTGCAATTTAATTTATGTTTTTAATTAAGGTGAACAAGGAAATAAAGGAAGAATGTAGAACTATTTCATGTTAAATATGTTTAGTATTCTTATTAAAAGAAGTCAATAAATAAAATTCATGCAGCTAACCCATAAGTCCATGACCCCCATCTGAACTACCATTATTACTACCGGAGGGGAGGGGGGGAAGGACAAAGCCACCTTAATTCCTTCTTTTATTTTTCAATCAAACAAAAACAAATGTCGTGTCTCTATGAAAGGAAAGAACCAAAGTTGAAACAGGTAATTATAAATAGATTCATTTCACATCAGGATATTGTTCTGTGCTCCACAGCAACTCAAACAAGTTCATCTTACGGCAGGATCAACTACCATGATAATAACTTAACAACATTACAATTGAACATTATACAAATAATAAACGGTAACATAATGACCCCATATGACCCTTTGTTGTGCAGACCAACTATAAGCTAGAAAATTCTTCATGCAAAAAAGCTTTGCGCTTTTGAATACCAGCACTCTAGGATGGCTTTAAATACAGTGGGACATTTAATGTGACCTAAATATTAACACCTAAAGTGCAGGGCAAGTAGTAAGTTTATAGATGGTGGTGCAACAGTTTTGCAAGTCCACATAAAGAAGAGATTTTTGCTCTATAAGTAATCACCATCATGCAACATCCAACATTATAGGATCCCTCCAAACAATAATAAACTGAAAAACAACAGTAAGAAAATCCAATGATTGACATTTTGACTGGGCCAAGCCGAACACTCAAGCTTGATTCATACATGTTGCCTCAAGAATAGCTAGTTGACAACCTTATGCAATCCTAACTATGATATCAAAGGATTCATTAGGAGTGTCCATTGGGCCTATTCTAAAGCCTAAAACAAAGTGGATCCAAGAGAAGCTCAATAGGTCAAGTCAAGAGGCTTGGGTTAAAAAGGTTCAAATTTGCTAGCCTCAACCTTTGTCTACTTTTCGGGTTATATCTAAAGCTACAGGAGGATTTAGGATGCTATTCAAGTTGGGTTGGAAACTAAACATCTATACCTTTCCAACGATATACGGTAGGCTAGCTAATTAATCCGGACGAGAGAGAAAATGTGTTTGAAGTTGGGTCTAGAATTTGCCAGAAAAGTGCAAAAACAGAAAAGATATTGTTTCCTTATGAGTTCTGGATTTCATGCACTACAAGGAGTCCTTGATACTATTAGAAACTTATGCAGCAACCTCAGGGTTATTTATTTTACAAGGATTCAATATCAACCAAGAATAATTAATTAATTAGAAATTAATTCTTATTTTATAAGGCATCAGGCTTTTGTTCAGCAAGGATTCTACAATAATTATTTCTCTTGGGTATTTTTCACTATCATTTGTAGCAAATGGTGAAAAATAATCTTAGACTATTGTTTTATTTATTTTTATTATTTTAAACCTTATTTTAATTAGTTTAGGTTTTATTTAAATTAGATCTGCATATCTGACCCATTAGTTTTAGGATTTATATATAAATACTCTTATACAAGAATTTTTATGCAGTTGATGAATTTTTATCTAAGGTTTCCGCATATTGTATGCCTTTTTCTCATATGGTTGAGTAATTCTCATATTAAGTTATTGATTGAACTTGCAAACTCTTTAAAGAATTGATCAGCTTTATTATGATTTATACTTCTTGTTCGTATAAGCATAGAGTGAAGGTGATCAATTACATATAACTTTGGATTTTCAATGCAAGATTCTTGTTGGGTCAAGTTAGAAACATTTCTTCAAATCTCAAATTAGCAATTTAAGGGACAATTCCACATCAATTTGGTATCAAAACATGAATAATTTCAGGTTATATCTTTTTAATTTTCATCATTACAAGTAATTATAGGGTTCTTTTTTTAGATCTTATCATATCTAGGGTTTGTGTTCTTGTGTTTCTTAGTTTCTTTTTCTCTAGGATTTCAGCTATTACAAAAAAAAGATTGAATCTTGTTTAATATTTGTGGTGTTTAGGTGGAATCTTGATTAAAAAATAAGTCTTGAAGTTGCCGGAAAAAAAATTGCATACAAACAACAAATTTTGTCATCTTTGGACTTGAGAAATTCAGCTACCTATTGAAAAAAAAAAAAAAGAATCAAAATCACATGTCTTGAAAGGATTCTTGAAGAAAAAATTTAGAAATTTTGGATCTTGCATGAACTAGGTTTTAGCTGAAACTTGTCTTGGAAATTCTTTGTAATCTTGATTGATTTCTAACAAATTTGGGTAGAATAGAATTATCTTGCATCAATTTCTTTAGTTTCTTGATTTCTTGCATCGATTTCTTTATTTTCTTGAATTTCATAGTTTTCATTGTTTTTTAATAATAATTCTTGCTTTTATTTCGTCTTTGTTTTCGTCATTATATTTGCACAAATTTGCATTGCTTCTCATAAGTTTGTTCTAAAGTTTTGTTTTGAAAGTTCGAATAATTTTTTATTCTTGAGTCTTTAAATATAAATAAATCATTTCGTAGTTTGATTAATTGTTTGATAAGTTGTTTAGTTACTTTTAAGAACCAAAGTACGAGAATAGAATGGTAAAATACGTAACGAGTCTATTAGAATGAAAAGCCTAATAAATTGTGTGAAACACGAGAGAAATGAATTTTATTGTAAGAGTAAACACGTGAGGTTTGAGTGAGGAAAAAAATATTTTTTTTTAATTTGTTACTAACCTTTATTTCGGATATAAACAATGTCTTCAAAAAGTGTTGAACAAAAAAAAGCAAAAACTATAGAGGAAAGGCAGGATAGAATGGAAGCTATGATGGAGGTGTTAATGAGTAAGTTTGATGGGGTAATTAGTACACAAGGAGTTCTTAGTCGTAAGGAAAATGAAGTTGAAATGCCTACCATTAGGGCTACAGTGAATGAAGAGTGTGGGTGATAATTCTAAGGATAAAGAAAAGAAGTTTTCAAAGGGTGATGATCAGGAAGTTGCTATGAAATTGGTAAAAGAGAAGCAAAAGGAGAACATCTTTCATACTATATGTCACATTAGTAACAAGGCGTGTAGTGTGATTATTAATAGTGAAAGTTGTGCTAATGTTGCTAGTACTTGTTAAGAAATTGAATCTAAACATTGTTAAGCATGATAGACTTTATAAGCTTCAATGGCTGAATGAATGTGATGAAATTATGGTGACTAAACAGGTTTTGATTTCTTTTTCAATTGGAAAGTATAAGGATGAGGTTTTATGTGATGTGGTTCCTATGCATGCTAATCATTTATTGTTGGAGAGACCTTAATAATTTGATAGGAAGATCAAGCATGATGGATCTAAAAGTAGATATTCTCTTAAGAAGGATGGAAGGACATGTACACTTGCATCATTATCACTTAAACAGGTTTATGAAAACCAATTGAAATTGAAAAGGAAAAGTTAAGTTGAAATGGTAGTACAACAGCGTGAGGTTGTGGTTATTATGCAAAAATATGTATGAAAGTTGTTAGTAAGTCGTGTTTATCTGAAATTATTATTAATTACTATTTTCATACAATGTTGTTGGAGGCAAAAGTTAGCAAAAAAGAACTTACAAGGCTTAAACAAGATCAATTAACGCTGAAAAGAGTATGCAAAACCAAGGAGACAAATAAATCTTATGAGGTTGTGAGTTTAAAGAGTGAAAATAAAGTGATCCTTAAGAAAAAAATAAAAAGGGAGAGAAAAGACTCAGATTCAGCTAAGGCAAAAAAAAGATGAATTGAAGCTGAATGTGGAGAGAAGAAAATAAGAATGAAAAAAAAAGAGTAAAAAATATAGGTAAACCTTGAGTTTCTATACAAAAGAGATGGATAAAAAATGTTTATTTTTCTAACATGCCTATGATTTTACTTGTTTAGAAAGAGACATATTTTAACACTAACAATCATGATTATTTTATTCCTAGTGTTGCTATATCTTGTTATAAGATTTTGAGGATGATATAGGACAAACAAATCCGGATTTGAGCTTAATTTGTCCTACTACGCAGCTTTACACCAACAAGCATAATTTTTTATCTGATCGTTCGAACAAGCTGAAATTTCACCTAAAGTTTTTTGAGATCTTGTTTTATCTTGAGTTAAAATTTCAAGACGATCAGAATTTAGTAAGGCTTTCTGATAAAGGGTCGAAGTTGTTGTCTAAATCTTTATATGTATTTCTTAATAAGATTAGTAGTTTGCCATTGGTAAAGAGTGCAATCAACAATAGTATAGTAAAGTATAAACATCATATCCATAGACTTGATGATATTCTTAATGAGTTGCATGGATGTTGTATGTTTAGTAAAATTGATTTGAAAATTAGTTATCATCAAATTATGATAAAAAAAATTATGATAAAAAAAATGAAGATGAAGGAAAAAATAACTTTAAGACTAAATATGAATTGTTTGAATGGTTAGTCATGTTGTTTAGTCTTACTATTGTACATAGTAATTTAATGAGATTGATAAATCATATATTATGTGTATTCATAGATAGCTTTGTTATTGATTACGTCAATGATATTCATACTAAGAATTTAGGTGTGCATATTGAGCATTTATGTTTTTTGTTTAATATGTTACAAAAGAAATCGTTATGAGCTAATCTATTAAATTAGAAAGATTATTCAAAATTTAAAATAGCTTATGGTTTAACTCTACTAGATTTGGTTTTTATACTTGTTGATGAAAGGGTAGACTTGATGATAATAGAAAAATACATGTGATGAACGCATTGCTTAAGAAGGTACGACAACATGTTAAGAAAAATAATGAGAAGTATACATTTCAAACAAACAAAAGATGAAAAAATATTGTCTTTGAACTAGGAGATTGAGTTTGGGTGCATATATGCAATGAGAGATTTCTTGGACATAGAAAATCAAAGTTGATGCTTAGAGGATACGGTTCATTCATATTCCTTAAAGGAATTAATGCCTACAAAGGGGATCTACAAAGTAAGTATAATGTTAGTGTTATATTCAAAGTTTATGATCTTTCTTTGTTTGATATAGGTCAAGATTTGAGGTCGAATTCTTTTGAGGAGAGAGGGGATGATGCGATCATGTCTATGACATTAAATGATCCATTAGGAATGTCCATTGGATCTATTTTAAGGCCTAAAGGCCTAAAATGAAGAGGATCCAAAAGGAAATCAATAGATTAAAGTCAAGAGACTTGGGTTAAAAGGATTCAAATCTGCCAGCCTGGACCTTTGTCTACTTTTCGGGTCGTATCTGAAGCTATAGAAGGATTTAGGATGCCATTCAAGTTGAGTTGGAAACTAGATATTTGTACCTTTCCAACGATATAAGGTAGGCCAGCTAATTCATCCAGACAAGAGAGAACAACATGTTTGAAGTTAGACCTCTAATCTGCCAGCAAAGTGCGAAAACAGAAAAAACATTGTTTCCTTAAGAGTAATGAATTTCATTCACTACAAGGAGTCCTTAATGCTATTGGGAATTTATGTGGCAGCCTTAGGGTTACTTATTTTACGTTGATTCAACATCAAACAAGAAGAATTAATTGGTCAGAAATTAATTCTTATTTTACAAGGCATCAGAATTTTGTTCAGCAAGGATTCTTCAACAATTATTTCTCTTAGATATTTTTCACTATCATTTGTGGCAAATGATGAAAAATAATCTTAGACTATTGTTTTATTTATTTTATTATTTTAAACCTTATTTTAATTAATTTGAGTTTTATTTAAATTGAGTGCATATTTGACCCATTAGTTTTAGGGTTTACATATAAATACTCTTATGTAAGGATTTTTATACAGTTGATGAAATTTTATCTAAGATTGCCGCATATTGTGTGTCTTTTTCTCTTGTGTGGTTGAGTGATTCCCATCTTAAGTTCTTGATTCAACTTGCAAGCTCTTTGAAGAATTAATCAACTTCGTTATGATTTATATTTCTCGTTCGCGTCTCATTATAAATGTAGGGTGGAGATAATCAATTGCAAATAACTTTGATTCTTCAAGGTAAGTTTCTTGTTAGGTCAAGTTGCAAATTTTTCTTCAAACCTCGAATTAATAATTTAAGGGTCAATTCCGCATCAAAACCTTAACCAGTTGTGTTAATTAGCCTAACAGAACTTTCGAATAATTAGTCAAGAGGGTAGTCAACTTAGGTTCTGAAGTGTGTCAATCTTTCTGAACACCTGTCCACAAGCTGGTTAACAAGCCTAATGGTTGAAGCTAATATGACCCCAATTAAAGTCATCATTCAACAAGCCAACCCTTAGTTTGTGCATACTCCTATTGCAAAATATGTAAGAATGTCGTGTATTAACTCCTTAGGTAACACAACAACCAACCAGAAGCAAGAGATCCCCGAGGGAGGGCAAAAAAGCCAGAAGATTTAAATGATATGCATAGAATTTAAAACTAAAGAGTTGAAAAAAGGTTAACCTGTCTGCATTGAAGGAAGAAGAACGCTTCAGACTAGGATGTCCATCTCCTTCCTTGAGCATTTTTGTCTCAATCAAGCTCCCACTGAAATACTCTTTTTCTTCCAATCTGAGGCCCATCATCCTCGGATTCTCTGACAAGCAATCAAGCTCTCCTAACATCATAGAAGTAGAGAACAATGGAGAAGGAAGTTTTGAATGAGAAAACCTCGGCCTGTAGGTTGGAACTAGTCCAAAACTGTGATCTTTCACTGAAATTGACCCACAGGATATCAATTGCATCAACATATTAGTGGCCTTGAGCCTTGCATTGTTTGGCATTCGAATATCTTCCTCTTCAAGGATTCTAAAACTGTTGATTTTATTAACATCAGCTCTAATAAGAGACTCCAAAGTTTCAGTCTTCCCGCCCGATGATGATGCACTAGAGGAAGATGGGGGAGGCGAAACTGAATTCTCACATATCTCAGAATTTTCCTTCACGTGTGGAAGTCGATTTTGATCATTCTCATTGCATTCCTGTTCCAGAGAACCATCATCAGTCGAAACACCCCTTGAGCAAGTTTCTCGGGATTTAGGTCTGCTAACATTTTCCTCAGTCTGTGTTGAAGCATTTGCGAATCCATCACTCTTGTAAACCTTGTATTCTGTCAAGCTAAGAGAGCCATTCCATGAAGAATTCTTTCCAACTGTAGACTCTGGAGACACGCCCGAGGAGCCAGGACGTTGCTGTGGAGGGGATACTTCATCTTCCTGAGAATGCTTTGTTTCCTTTCCATTCAAACTTGCAGACGATGAGGAATCATCTTGACTTCTAGAAGATGCGGGTTCTGGCAATAGTTTCAGATTTTGCATTTTTATGGTTCCAGCAGGAGCGAAGCGATCTGTGGAGATTAATTCAAGCTCTCAGCCCTTTAACCTATCCTTCATGTTATAAAAAAACAACTAACCCATCACTTAAATTGATTTAAATAACCCACCTGAATTAGATTCTTCAAAGAGTTCAGAACCTTTGAGAACATATTCACTTCCATGAGCAGGAAGAATTAAATCATCCTCACACAGGTCATGCCATACAAATCCATTCTTGTAGCTTCTGCAGTCAACAACAGAAACAAAAACAAACAAACAAATAAGCACAAGGAAGTGCAAGGTAAACCCAGCTATAAACTAACCAAAACGCTTATTCTACTAAATTTAGAGAACAGAAAAAACTAAAAGCAACCCACAATTTTTTCAACAAAAGAAATTAAAGATTTCAATTCTTTCATGATTTTCAAATCAAACAGTCCATAATACTAAAAACAGAAGAAAGACAGTAACTTTGACCTCTTAGAAGACCAGGAATACAAAGAAGCCATCCCTCTGCCTCTCAATACATTAAGCCTCTCAATTACATCTGCAACATTACATCACATTACATTCAATCTCAAAATCAAAAACAAAACAAAAAACAAACAAACCCAGTTCAAAAAACTCACTAAAAATACCTCTAAGGTAGAGACCATCAGGTGAAGCAAGAGGGACTTCAATGAAATGAGGGTGCTCAAGCTGACGATTTCTACAGAGATAATAAACAACAGGGACTTTACGATTCTGTTGTTGATACTTTGGTGACCTCTCTGTCCACACTTTTGCTCTCTCTGGACTTACTTGCCTGTTGTACTTCTTCATTGTCATCGTCTCCATTATCACATCAAAGCCCTTAACAAAAATTCTGAAACTTGGCAATCCTGAGAGCGTCTGGTAGCAGTCAAAGAGATACAAAGTCTTTATGGTGTTTAACGGTGATGGTGAGTCTATAAAGAGAAACTACAGGGAAGGAAATGTCGTTTTAGCTTCTTATTTTCTGCGCGTACTTTTTTTTGGCTGATTCGATAGAGGCTGAGTGAGAGAGAGAGAGAGAGAGAGAGAGAGAGATAGAGAGAGAGTGTGCGTACGTGAGAGAGAGAGCTGGGAGCTAAGAACAAGACTGGGGTTTTTTTTGTGGTTGCCTTTTTTATGCTTTTCCCAGTCTGTCTTCTTGTTTTCTTTTACCCCCTCGTGGAAGCAGAATCAAATTTAAGGGTGGGAGGGGGGGTTAATTATAACTTAGTCACTGTAATCTAATAAAAATAATTAAACAGTCCTCGTGATTTCATAAACTGTATATTTAACTCCTATTTTTTAAATTTCTTTTCATTTCGACAATAATAGTGGATATAACAATAAATATCTATACTCAAACTCGAATCTAAAATAATTATCCAAGCTTAACCCAAACTTGATAGGGTATGAATTTTTAATCCTCAACTCAAATGATATAATTTACAACAATTTAGTATATAATCAGTTGATATACATATAATTGTTTTTAAATTTTAAAATTATTTATATATTTTCCGTCAGGTTGGATAGAACAACATCTATAACAAATTTGAAACCAAATTTTTTTTGTTTTATCCAAACCCAATTTGGTTAAAAAATTTCATATATATTCGGAAAAGAATTTTGATTCCGTGTTTTTCATAAAAAATTTATTTTCATTCCGTGTTTTTCAAATCAATTTTGATTTTTTGTTTAAAAAAATAGAAAAGGAAAAATGAATTAGTAGATAGGATGGTGAGATTGATGAGAAAATAAGTGAATTTTTGAAACAGATTATTATTAAACAAAATATGATCATCATTGGTAATTTTTATATTACAGAAAATTATTTATTTGTTTTGATAAATTATGGAAAATAAGGTATGGTTGACTCAATTCAAGAACATGCATTAATATTAATTTTAGATTTCCTATCTACAAACATTCGGATTTTATATTTGTTAGTGTAGTTGTGTTTTCATCCGTCCAAATGCTTTGCTTCTATAAAAAAAAAAAATCATTTAATCCGAGATGTAGAATTCAACACATTAATTAATTAAGATCCGAAATGATTAAATTCAAACTATACAAAAAAAAGAATTGGTTTCACATGAATTCCAAGAATTATTAATTAATTAGA
>Ga0325404_1005845_pt1 | contig 12941 bp, 10 predicted proteins | sample PopdelMetagenome_18_FD_205664 | JGI IMG/M metagenome (GOLD analysis project Ga0325404, IMG submission 205664) | Populus deltoides microbial communities from Bellville, Georgia, United States - Xylem-Control-R1 | ecosystem: Host-associated > Plants > Phyllosphere > Stem > Wood/Secondary xylem... | reverse complement strand
CTTTTACGACATAAAATGATTAACATGGATTGTACTATAAATACTTAAACAGGTGTTTTTATTTCATTCATATTAAATAATATATGACTTCTTAAACTACGTAGAATGTGAATATATATTTAATCACAATAATTCTTAAATTAAAAAAAATTAAATAGAATAATATATATATATAGACACGTTTTTTCGACTGTGTATACACACACACACTGAAATAAATTTATGTAAAACATTATTATATTAGTGTCTTTGGTACGTGTAATTTATTAAAAAAAAAGAAGATAAAGCTGTTATTTAAAAAAAAAAAAAAACTGAATTCTACAATGAATATTGTTTTTGGTTAAAAGCTAAGGGTACTCTAGTTTGTTTTAAAAAAAAGGTGTTTGAATAATGAATTAAAAAAAAAAACACAAAATATTATTATAATAAATAGTAATATGATGTGGCTACGCTTTTGCATTCTCCAAAAGACATGTACTTCTAACGATAAGTATACAGACACACAATTATCGTTAGAAGTAAATGTCTTTTGGAGAGTCCACGTAAGAAGACGTCGTTCCACGTTAAAATCAACCGGCAGTCTCATTGGTCCCATTCTTTGGCGCCTTCAATAAAATCACGCCACGTGTCAAGAAAGGAATGGCCGCCCTTTTGCCGCGTGTTCCCATTAGTCAAAGTCAAAAACCAAAGGGTAAACTACAGTCTTGCCCTGAATATTATCCATCAATGTTCCACTTCAACCTCATAGTTTAAATTTTTCCCTTATTACCCTATCTCTGATCTATATTTCTATATATTTTAAATTTTAATTTTGCCTTTTCTACCAAATACAGTAGCCTTTTCAATTTTTTTTTTTAAATTTTTATCTCATATATATTGCAGTATCCGACTAAAACACTTAAGAATCTGAATAAAAAACCTAAAAGAAAACAAGTTTAAAGGTAGATTATTTAATGGTTAAGACCAACTTTGGAACCTCTTGGAAACTAGTACGATGAAATTTAAGACTATTAAATACAGGAGTAGAAATAGAATACTTATGAATTTATAAGGACTAAAATGTAATTTACCCGTTAAAATTTCAAAAATCAACTGCCTTGAACCCTCACTTAACCTCTAGTCGCTCTCCAAGAAGAGTGACGTTTTTAAATGCTTACTAGCAGAGAAAGAAAAACAAATCAAAGACCAATTCAATGATCGGTATTCAACTCCAAAAACCCTCTCCAACTACTCCAATACTACGTCCTAAAACCCCACAAGTCAGTTTTTTCACTCGACAAAGCTATCTAATTGGACTATTTTGATGGAAAATAATCGGCTTGATGCTCAATCAGCAGCGGAGAAGGCGGTGTCTGTGATTGGATTTGGATATGATTTGACTAAAGATATCCGATTATCATCTTGCAAGCCAGGTCCTTTTGGGTCGAGATTGATCGAGCTAGACCTGGCTCGAAACCAAGAGCTTTTTGTTCCTGGTGGGGTTATTGTTCAGAACGTGCCTAATGGTATCAAGTGTGATAAAGGGGAGCGGACTAGGTTTCTCTCTGATGTTCTCTCTTTCAATCAGGTATGCCATTAATTCGGATATTAAAGATTTTGTGTGATTTGGGAACATATATTTAGATGAAATTGGAAACATATATATGGCAATTGTTTTTTCAAGAATGGAACGGTTGCTTTTTTCTTGTTCTTTTTCTAGTATTTGGTGTGTGCTGAGTGCCGACCATTAGATCAATGGTGCTAAATTAGGACAGTGACTGAATTTGGATTAATAAGAGACTACCCATTATTCCAAATTTTACGAGTTTGATCAAAACAATGTCTGGAGTAATCTTTAGAGTGATTCTAATTTTGTGTATTGTTAATTTCATTGTAGATGTCGGAGAAATTCAATCAGGAAATGTGTTTATCAGGTAAAATTCCCTCGGGACTGTTCAATGCCATGTTTGACTTGAGGGGTTGTTGGCAGAAGGATGCGGCTTCTGCAAAAAATCTTGCCTTTGATGGTTGGTTCATAACACTATATAATGTTGAGTTGGAAAGGTCCCATATAACGTTGTCTGAAGAGGTGAAGTATGAAGTGCCTGCAACATGGGATCCTGTTGCCCTGGCTGAGTATGTTCTTTTAAACTCAAAGCTGATCAACTTGTTTTAAACTGCTCTACTTATTAATTGGAATAACCTGCAGAAAAATGATTTTGACTCGACTTTTTTCTTGTTATGAATAAAACAAGGGTTACAGGGAAGTAGATGGTTCATTTTAAAATACAACTTAAAGAGTACTAGATTTCAATTTAACCCGCACGTCCAACATGGCAATTTTTTTTCCTTCTGTAGAATCTATTTTAGCTCCCAAAAATAGCTCATTTTGATGTTTAAAATTAGATGATAGGTTTAGAAGACTCAAACATTAGATACATGACGATATTCAAGTAGAAGAGATTATTGAATAGGAAACTTTTTACGATATAGACATATCCTGAGGTGGAAGCAATTTGCTTCAATTTGCCATGTTTGATTTTAATAATACAAAAATAAAACCTGTGATTTTGATGAAATGAAACCTCAATCAACTTATTGAGATTGAATTAATGTTGTTCTTGAATAACATGATTTTCCAGGTTCATTGAGAAATATGGTACTCATATTGTTGTTGGGGTAAAGATGGGAGGTAAAGATGTGATACACATAAAGCAGCTGCAAAAATCAAATCTTGAGCCCCCTGAAGTGCAGAAATTGTTAAGGGAATATGCTGATAAGAGGTTTTCAGGAGATGCAAACCCTGCTGAATTATCAGGAAAACCAAAGGTACATTAAATCTCACAAACCCATCATTGTTGTGGTCTCCCTCTAAAAACTTATTAGAGAGGATATACAATGCATGGTGCATCACAATTCCAAGGGTGAGAAATGACTGAATGATTTTTTCTTTCAAATTGCCAGTAATTATCACGGGGCTTGTAATATATAAGAAGACATGATGGTGATTAACTTTTTTCAATAAGGGATTCATGTTTACCGTTTCAGGATGAACACATTATGCATTGGGATTTCCATGGAGTATTTGCCCATTCGATTAGGCTACCTGTCATTACTTCCATAAAGAATGAGGTGAGCTTCTTGGTATATGCTGTAACAGATGTTTGAGGCAACCTGCCCCGAACAGGTCAAGATATTTATTTGATGAATTTAATTCTTATGCAGCATATAACGAGCATTTGTATCCGAAGGGGAGGTGTGGATGTTGGCCAAAGCCATAACCAATGGCTTTCAACTATATCACAGTCGCCAAATGTTATTTCAATGTCCTTTGTGCCTATAACTTCTCTTTTGAGTGGTATTCGAGGCAGTGGATTTTTAAGCCATGCAGTGAATCTCTACCTTCGATGTGTGTGCCTACCTCTCCTCTATATTTTGGTCTCTCCATGGCATTAATGTTTCGAGCATGCTGCAACCCTTCATTCAATGAATATGTAGGAGTTTAAAAAACAAGTAAACTGCATTCCATGACATCAGGGCTTTGACACAAAACTTTGCATGTTTTCTAGCCACACTTTTGAGTTTGAATCTGATTGGCACATTTAGCCTAATTGCAGTTTTGTGCTTGGTTGACTTTTTGTTTGTGTGGTAACCATTTCCTGATCACTCCTTGCATAGATTCAACTGGATGTCAGAGGATATGCAATTGGTTTGTGAACTATTGCAGATGTCGTGGAGATCAATGCATGCATACATTTAGTAGATTTGATGCTCGGTGATCATCATCGTTTGGATGCATCCAGTTCATTTATATTTGATAATGATCACACTTGAATTTCCTTCATTTATGTTTGAGAAATTATTTCCCTTGAATTTCATCATATCCTTCATGTCTCCGTTAGTTTTGGCACCTGTGCTTATGTTTCATCATCAATCATGCAGACAAACCTCCAATAGAGGAACTCCACCAGTTTTTAGAATTTCAGTTGCCTCGGCAATGGGCTCCAATATATGGTGATCTGCCTCTTACTCTCAAGCGCAGAAAACAAGCAACTCCATCGCTTAGGTTCACCATCATGGGCCCTAAGCTTTATGTCAATACCACACAGGTGATTTCTTGAACTGCAGCTCGTTAGAATTACTCATAGCATTGATTCCAAGATCTTAAAATGGCATGTGACTGCTGCTGACACCTGTACCTGGATCCATAAAGGTGTAACTTATAAGCCTAGGTGTCCTTTCTTAAAAACCAGATAAGATAATCATCATTAGTATATGTCCATAGTCAGCATAATATAATTAATCACCAGAGTGTGACTATGCTTTTCCAGAATTTAGCAGATAATCATCATTGTAGTTTTACTGTTCTTAAAGATTCTAAATCCATGCATTGCAGGTTGATTCTGGAAATCGGCCAGTAACAGGAATCCGGTTATATTTGGAGGGTAAGAGAAGTGACCATTTGGCCATCCATCTCCAGCATCTTTCCTCTCTTCCCAATACGGTCCAACTCTCAGATGATCTTAGGCAAGAGCCTACTCATGAACCTGTAGAACGAGGCTACTTTGAACCAGTTAATTGGAGCATATTCTCACATGTCTGCACTGCTCCAGTGGAGTACAATGATGCCCGCATCGATGACTCTGCTTCTATTGTAACAAAAGCCTGGTTTGAGGTTAAGGTTGTTGGTATGAAGAAAGTTCTGTTCCTGAGGCTTGGATTCTCAATGGTGGCATCTGCAAGACTCCGCAGGTCAGAATGGGATGGACCTTCAACCTTGTCACGAAAATCAGGGGTCTTCTCGATGTTGATTAGCACAAGGTTCAGTGCAGGATTGAATCCACCTGAGAAGCCAGTGAAAGTGGACTTAAATTCTGCAGTTTTTCCTGGAGGCCCCCCTTTACCATCTAGAGCACCGAAAATGTCGAACTTCGTGGACACAAAGGAAATGGTGAGGGGTCCAGAGGACCCGCCTGGATATTGGGTGATCACTGGAGCTAAGCTCTGTGTGGACGGTGGTAGAATCTCAATTAAAGTCAAGTATTCATTGTTAGCCATGATGTCGGAGGAGTCGATGATGTTCATGTAAGAACATGCAGAAGGGAACGAATGTGTTCATTCGTACAGTTGTAACTGTAAATGATAACAACGTAATTTTCTTAAAATACTATTCCGAAGGAAATCAGATTCATTAAATGTCAATTGGTCCAAAACTAGGATAGCAAAATAACTTCTAATTTTTTCTTGGTCTGCTTGGCGGTTGGCATTTGGTTCTAAGGGGACTTTGCTGTCTGATTATCAGAAAATATATAAAAAAAATATTGAAACATGATGAAATTCATAATAACAACATGCCAGAAAGAATGAAAGTATGTTGAGACAGGGAGATGTAGGGACTTGGAAGCTTATGTGAATCAACAGCAACACAACATTGAATTGTTATGATATCGAAGTATAATTTTTAAATGATTGAATTTTTACTAATTAAAGTGGTTTTCCCAGTTTAATTATGAAAAAAATTATCACTTTCTTGTGCCTTCTCTTCTGTACAAGTAGGATCTGAAATTGTAAATTCTGCTTTTTAACACATCCAATTTATAAACACTATTTTCATCAGCTCAGAAGCACAAACAAGTTCTCAAAGTAGAAGCTACAATGCATTGATGGTTGACAGACAGCCAAGGAAAGTCGATTTCTCACAAATGTGGGATTGAAGAGTAAGAAAGTAACAATCTGAAACTATGAAATTTTATTTATTGTTGCATTTGAATAACATTAATGTTTCGATTAGTCAAGTAAAAAGAGGTAGAAAAAAATGAGGGTTTACAACAGATCTTAACATGCCCTTACTTGAAAAAGAATGTCTGCAAAATGTTACGGGAGTTTGTACACAGTTAGTACAACGAATAACAACACTAATCCTTGAATGTTACCAATAATCCCCGCAAGAACACGAACCATCTCTAAAATGGTGGAATCTGTTGGTATCTCTGACAATTATCTCCCTGGAGACTATTTTAGAAATGAACTTGAGCACAGTATGGCAGTCAAAACAAATTCGAAGATTCTTTTTCACTCTAATTGGAGCACCTGGTGGGGTAGCAATTAAACCAAAAGCCACTGCTAGTTTCTCGCTGTGGTGGTATAGAAGCTGCTCCTTTTCACTTCGTTCAACGTCATGGAGGTCAACCTCAACCATAGGAACATATCCAGCTTTCTTCAATAGGTCACTCAGTTCATCAAGCTTTGCATATATTTCTGTACTTCTGGAATGGCTTCTGTCTCCTACAATGAAGGTGTATACCTTGTCTTTCACCTCAAGCCAACTCATTCCAGGCTCCTTCTTCACCTTGCCGTCTTTCATAAGTCTTCTTACGCGTGCTACTTTATCCCACATGCCAACCGATGCGTAAATGTTTGCAAGAAGAACATGGGTGCCTGACTTCTCAGGTTCCAAGGCAAGAAGCATCTCAGCAGCTTGTTCTCCAAGATCAATATTCTTATGGATTCTTGCAGCACCAAGAAGCGCACCCCACACCAAGGCATTCGCTTGAAATGGCATTTTATTTACAAGTTCCATTGCCGCCTCTAATTTCCCTGCTCGGCCAAGGAGATCAATCATGCAAGCATAATGCTCTTGCATTGGTTCAATACCAAACAAAATTTTCATTGAATTGAAATAATGTTTGGCTTCGGCAACCAAACCTGCATGATTGCATGCACAAAGAACGCTAACTAGTGTTATATGATTAGGAGGAACGCCGACTTTAAGCATCTGCTTGAACAGCTGGAGGGCCTCTTTCCCATACCCATGTTGAGCAAGTCCTCCGATCATAGCAGACCATGAGACTATCCCTCTCACAGGTATTCTAGAGAACGCACAACTTGCGTCTTCTATGCTTCCACATTTGGCATACATGTTAACAAGAGAATTTCCAGCAAAAATGTCTGACATGAATCCAAACTTTAAGATGTGAACATGAACTTGTTTCCCTTGTTCATATGCTGATAAACTTGCACATGCATTCAGGAGAGAACTACAAACAAATGAATCGGGCTTGATTCCCCTATCTTGCATTTCCAAATAGAGCCTTAGAGCCTCTTCACCCTGTCCGTCTTGAGCATAAGCTGTTACAAGAGAGGTGAATAACACCAAATCTACAGTTGGGCTTTCTTCGAATACTCTTGTTGCATCTTCTACGTGGCCACATTTTCCATAGGTATCGATAAGGCTATTCACAACATAATTGTCAAATTCAAACCCTGATTTCAAGGAAAGTGCATGAATTTGCCTGCACATATAGTTAGCCTGCAAGGCAGCTATAGATTTAAGAACTGTTGATAAAGTTGTCTGGTTGAATCCTATTCCCTCCGTGTGCATCAAAGGAAAAAGAGATGCAGCTTCTTCATCTTCCTCATTTTGTGAATGTCCTGAGATAACAGCATTCCATGCAATCATGTCTCTCTCTGGCATTAACTTAAAAACCAACCTTGCATCATCCATTGAGTTGCACTTGGAATACATATCTATTAGTCCAACACCCAGAAAAGAATCCGATCCCATATCCATCTTTATCAAGCTAGAGTGCAACTGTCTTCCCAATTCTCTTAGGGCCATTCCAGCACAAGCTTTTAGAGCACTTGATAAGGTAAACATATTTGGACACATCCCAGACTTATTCATTTCCCTCAGCAATTCTAAAGCCCGATGATGGTACTCATGAAGAACACAACCAGCAATAATAGCATTCCAAGAAACAATATCAGGTTTTGCAATTTCATCAAAAACACTACTAGCATCTTCAAGAATCCCCATTTTTGCATACATGTCAACAAGAGCATTCGCTGAGAACGGATCAGAATCATAGCCAAGCTTTATCAAATACCCATGAATTTTTCTTCCCTGAACACTATCCTCCAAACCTGTGCACACATTTATCATACTAGATAAACTAAACTCATTAGGACTTATTCCACTCAAAACCATATCATGAAACAAACTAACTGCTTCTCCATGCATATCACTGTAGACATAACAAGAAAACAGAGCGTTCCATGAAACAACACTTCGATCAGGAATCGCGTCAAAAAGACTCCTCGCATCCCCGAATCCTCCGCATTTGGCATACAAAATAACCAAACTGTTTGCAACAAACTCATCACTATCAAACCCTGTAACCACCACAATCCCATGAACTTGCTTTCCTAACACTAAATCCTTAGTGACTGTACAAGCCTTGAGTACACTTGGAAAAGCAAACTCATTGCACTTGATACCTAACAAATGCATCTCATAGAAGGCCAAAACTGCTTCTTGACAAAATCCATTCTGTGAATATCCAGAAATCAAAGCAGACCAAGAAACCAAGTCTGGTTCAGTACTTTTATCAAGCAGTTTCCTTGCATACCCAAAAAGTTGGCATTTTGAGTAGAGGTTAACCAAATAGTTCCTTATTTTTGGGTCCTGAGATAAACCAAATTTGATTACACGGGCATGTATTTCCATGCCTGGAGTTAAGGATTTCGAGGCAGTGCATTTATAAAGGAGCTTTGAGCATGATATTATGGTGGGTGTAGAGTAAAAATTGGTCTTTCGAGTTGTCAAGTTCGAGGGAGTAGTAGTGGGTTTTAGGTTTTGGCTAAATTCAATAGAGGTATTGATAAATTTAGTGAAATAGAGATATGGGTTTTGGAAAGTGAAGGGTTTCAAAGATAGGTACCAATGCTGTTGGTGACGAGGTTTCTGGAAGTGAAAACAGCAAAGATTCATTCTCCATCTGATCATTAACAACGAGAGGTTTTGTCCAAGTCCTTCAGTAAGGTACCAAGCTTGCACTAGGGTACGTGCCTTTTTTTCTTCTTCTTTTTTTTTTAGAGCACCCTTTTGATTTGAAGCAGGAGTTTTGGATTTAGGTTCTTTTTGGGGATCCAAAGTGCATTTGATGAACGTGTAATTGGGCCCTTTTCTGCATATTTATGCTTCGAAACCCACTAATGAACTTCAAAATTAGAGGGTCTAAAAAATGCAGAGCTAAAGGCTGCAATGCAACGCATCATTCTCGACGATGGCTATAACGTTGACAAAATCAGTGCCGTAATCTCTTCGGTTTTAAAGTTTAGCTCTACAGGGAAACTTTAGCTCGATACGGAACTAGTAGTAAGTATCGATCAGAAAATTTATTATGCAATGCAAGCAGGTTCATCATAAGGGCGACAGACAGCATGATTGGTCATGATCCGTGTGGCACACCATGCATTTCGTTTCCCTTTCCTCAACTAACAGGAGAACGTAGCTTGCAAAACTTGCAATTCCTCTTAATCAGTCATCCAACCATCAAGACAACAGCTCCAACCAAACAATTGCAAAGTCTAATCTTTCTGTTTCCTATGTAATTATATTTCTTTTCCATAAAAGAATTCATTATTCTAGCTGTTGGCATATTGTTGTCATATGCCAACTTACACAGCACCACGCCCACCTCCTACCTACATGAATTGCCTGTTCCGAAGGGACACCACTCATCTACAGCTAGCATTGTTTATTATTAACATTAGCACTGTGAGGTAAAAGAAAATGGACTTTTGCTGTGCATGACACATTAACCTGTTCACCCATGTTTATGGTCTTTTACACACACACACACACTTACTCATGAATTTATGTTTTTATTTATTTCTATTTATATTCCTTCACATACATCAAAGAATTTTATAATGTTAAAATCCATTTCACATAATGCAATTTAACTTCTTTTTTTTTGTAAAAAATATTAAAAAAACAAGAATCAAAATTAACACCGATATAAACATAATTGTTCTTACAAAAAGTGCAAAAAAACTCAATTTCATCTATGGAGTTTTAAATTATACACTTTTGATCCTTATTGTTTTAGATTTTTTTAATCTAAAACTTCATTTTAATGAATATGCTAAGAAATAAAAAAGAAAGTAACAGAAAAACAACAAGGACACAAAAAGTGATTGGTTGACCATGTTTTGACCGTTTTATTAATTCCAAATATATTTATCATGATTTCTATAATGATTTTGATATGTTTTTAGAAAAAAAAAGGTAAAAAATTAAGCTTTTAAATCCTGAATACTCGAATCTTAATTTCTTAGTCATAAAAAATGCATCAGTAGACTTGATTTCTTAATCATAAAAAATACATAAATAGACAACACGCTAACTTTAACATCAGATAACCTGACATCCTTTAAAATTAAAAAAAAAATAAAAACAATAAAGTGGATGACAAACAACAAGTCATCCTCTCTTTAAAAATAAATAAATTAAAAAGCCAATTACACGGGCACAAACTTTTTCTTATCAGCCAACAACACTCAGCCTCTTCATTTTTTAAAAAAGAAAAATTTAATTAATATTCTCTCCCATTGTTTAAATTATTTAGTTTAATGTTTTTTAAACATTAATTAATCTCTTAAATTATTTCTATAATTTCTTAATACTTTTTAAAAAGTATTCATCTCATAAGTTTATTTACATAGTTTATTTATTACTTATGATACAGAAAATGGGGTGACATTGCCATCGCCCTTTTATTTTTAGGTTAAAAATTAACTTGCAATGTGCACAAACTAGTTTTATCTAAACAATAAAAAAGACAAGTCAAGAGTAAAACTAAACAAGAAATTGATTAAAGACAAGTCAAGGTTCGTACATATGACAATGTCTGACCATTGGAAATAAATTTAGATCTGAATTTGATACAAATACAATTCTCCATTTATTTCGAGGACTATAAACGGCTCTTATACAATATATACAACCTATCTCTTGCTACTGATAAAAAAAGAAATCCACAGAACGAAAGTGACTGCAGGTGCGAGCTACCATTAGAAGTTTGCTTGACGAAATTAACAAGTCATCTCTACTTTATTTCTTGTTTGCTTTATCATCCAGCAAATCCCAGGAAACTGTAACACCAACCCAAAATAAAAAATGATCAGTACAATCTGAAAGAACTTGGAAACCCTAAAAAGGAAGAAAAGATCAAGGTCACTGGTCAATTAAAGAAGAACCAACCAGTCTTGAATCCCCAAAAGCTTTCTTGGATTTGGATTATAAGCAGAATTAAATAAAAACGAAGTAATGTTCTGATCATGCAAAGCAGCCCTTTCAAACTTCAATCCGGCTGGATTGAGGAAAGAAATGAACGAGAAAGGTTAAATTCGAGAGAAAATTGAGTACCTGAGGGAACGAGAGGCAAAGTGATGGGAGAGAATATGGAAGAAGAAATTAGCTCCATGGAGAAACACCACAACTCCTGTGCAACCCAACAAAAGCAGCTCCATCATCTTTTCCCTTCTCCCCTCTTAATCAAAAACCAGAGAGAAATTAACCCAACTAAGATGAAGAACTTCTGGGAGCGAACGGGTCGGTATAAAGAACAAGAAACCTTGGAGCTGACTGATTCTTTAAAGGCAAAGAAGATGAGGACGCTTGCGTCAACTAACCAATCCTGTCCAATAATATTCTCTCTACCAGCAACAGTATTTTAGTCCTTCTTTTGAGGTTTTTACTTTTATACACGAGGACTAGAATCTGATTGGATGATGGATGTGATCAATGGCATGACAAGATCATAGCTGTTGGATCTGAGAGGGTGGATGGAGATTGATGTACCTGGGATTTGTAGTCGTGGAACACGAAGTTCTGTTTTTTGGTTGTCGACACTAGATAGACCTTTAGACTGCAGTGATGTGGGCTTCTTATCTTCTTTTCTTTTCTATCCTATGGATGTCAAGGCACATGCCATGACACTTTGGCGGTGCTTGCTGCCTTTGCCTCCCCCTCTTGTGGGACGCTAATGCTTTGGAGCACAAGTCAAACGGGCTGTGTTTTATTTTTTATTTTTGCATTTATATGTTATATATATATATATATAAAATAAATAATGTAGATGCATCAATAATTATTGCTTGGTGACTAAATAAATTTGGTCTAGGTGATGTTACTTCCCAAGCAGCTTTAGAATTCTTATGAAGAGAGAGAGAGAGAGGAAAAGGAGACAACAACTTTAGAATCCATCACATGCAATGAATTTTATAAAGCATTACAGCTAAAAAGCTAAATAATAGAAACAAAGAGATTGTGTTTTTTTTAGTGTTTTTTTATCGTCTTGTCCATCAATGAGTGATGACTATTGCGGCGAGGTTCGCCGACCTTGAAGTTAATCCGACACAGCCCTCCTGTTTAGCTGCACCGACTGCCGACCAGCGAGAATACACCAACACCACCAACTACGTGCAATTCAGGGATAAGCAATAATTGATGGATTGCTGTCAAAATTATTCAGGGATAAGAAATTTGTTTTTACATTTTCAAAATGCTTATAAGAGAATTTAAGGATTTTTTTATTTTTTTTTATATATTTTTAAATAGCATCACCATGTTAAAATCAAAAATAAAAAAAAATATTATTTTAAAATAAAAATACTTTAAAAAATATTTACAGTCCCAAATAAATTATTGGAGGACAGATGCGCAATGATTAAAATGTTCATTAACCTATTCCTTTCCCCTGTTGATTTGGATAAAAAATTGGAGCAGCTTTTAAAGATGCCTTGACTAATGACTATCCTGCTTTAAAAAAATAAAATAAAATAAGAATTGCCTCCTTCAGAGAGATTATTATATATAGATAAAGCTTGCCCATCCTCACAAGAAAATCTTTATAGGTTTTATCGAACTCAGCTTTCTTCATCAGCCTGAAAGGAAATACAGAAAATTGGTAAAAATTCTAGCTTGACTTAGGAAAAAATTTCAAGACTTTTTTTTAATACATATTAAAATGATGACCTCTTGGATTGATTTATACCAAAATATTAAACCCGTTTGGATTATGTAATAATGTTGTAGTTTCGTGGAAAGAAGGATTAACTTGCAATTTACTCTTAGCATGCTAACAATTCAAAGTAAAGTCTTTCGTGTTCTGGTA
>Ga0325404_1005844_pt1 | contig 12941 bp, 8 predicted proteins | sample PopdelMetagenome_18_FD_205664 | JGI IMG/M metagenome (GOLD analysis project Ga0325404, IMG submission 205664) | Populus deltoides microbial communities from Bellville, Georgia, United States - Xylem-Control-R1 | ecosystem: Host-associated > Plants > Phyllosphere > Stem > Wood/Secondary xylem... | reverse complement strand
CCAACATACTTATTTATATATATATATATATATATATATATATATATATATATATATATATATATATATATATATATATGGTATTATATCAACAAAGATAACAAAATAACAATAGGTATCCGAAGAAAAAAGGGGAGCACCCCATACATCACTAAAAATTAATTTAAGTGGAGCAGAGATTTTGTGACCAATAGGTTCTAAAGACAAACATGGTAATTTTTCTAATGAAAAATTTTGACATTGAAGATTAAGACGTTTGTTGTTACAAATAATTTTATTTTTGGAGACTAACAATTGAAAAATACAAAATGTAGGATGACCTAGTTGACGATGCTATAAATAAACAAAAACATGGCTTTGAGCTGGACAAGGAATACAAATTACAAGAGGCTTGTCACCTAAGATTTTGCAAACATGTCTCTAGCTATTTCCTTCGTTCTCTAACTCTTTCTTTAGAGTAATTGTTTTGCTACTATCGTTTGTCAAAGTGAAGCTCACACTTTACTCAGGATACATTTTCTTACCAACAAGACTTTCTACATAAAATGGCAGCCATGTAGAGGTACAATATGGATTTTATCTTCTCTTAAAAATTTTAATCTAATTAAAGTCATTATTCTAGACTGATGCGGGCCATGGAAATTATTGGCTTAATTAAAATCATGAATCATGACTGTTCGATTTAAATTCAATAAATTAGATTGAATGAACATGAATACTAGAAAATTTCAATTAAATTTTTGTTATACAAGTGATTTACTTGCTATATATGCAATCTAGAAACGATTCACTTGCTATTTATGCAATCTAGAAGATTGTGCTAGTAATTTTTTATTTTTTTCCAAGTCTCTTAAATTTTTGTGTCGGTAAAGTCATTCAAAAATTTTTTATATTTTTAAATTATTTTAATTTCTTGATATAAAAAATAATTTAAAAAAATATTATTTTAATATATTTTAAAATAAAATAACATTTTTAAAAATATCCTAAATTCTTAGAAAGAGTGATATGTTGTTATTATTATTATTATTTAATGGGATTGCACTACTCGGATGTTGACTATCGTACTCGAGGTTGCTAAATACTTTTGTTGGAAGGGAAGTAGACATGACTATCATGTTCATTAAATCTCTAAATCGTTGAACTCGTGATTCAAAGGGTGCTCCCAAATGTCCTACTTCATCATATGGTGGTGGTGCAGCCACCTCTCACCAATGGGGGAGATATGTCCAACTTCATCCTGTGATGGTTTCTCTCTGTACTAGTTCGTTTTGTAACTTTATGAGGTTATTAGGTTATGTGGATTATATGGCTGTGTGTTTCTCTTCAATAGGAGAAGAATGGCTATTCTCTCTCTCTCTCTCTCTCTCTCTCTTCAATTGATGATGATGCAGGGCTACAATTGCTTAAAGTCTTCTGTAAAGGGACTTGATAGGATGATAATGGTGATGATATCGTCGGAAATGGAGGTTAAAGATAAGAGATATCAAGGGAGGAAGTTTCAGCTTTAGAGAGAGAAAGACAAGGTGAGGATTTCTTATGGGAGAAAGATAGGAAAAGATGAATAGTATTTTTATAGAATTTATCTCTCCATCTTTTATTTTCTCTCCAAAGACAATTATGATGGCTAGGGTTTTGGATGAAAGAGATGATAAATAATATTTATTGTTTGTTAGGAATCCAATGGTGACCTCATCTCCTTTTGTTCTAGATCTTTTTCACTATTTATATTATTAACAAATACTCTATACTGTGGTTTTCCCATATATTTTAATAAGATTTGTATATAGTTTATTTTAGATTTTGTAAAATTGTATTTGTTTGTAAATTGTTGAAACTTATATCGAATTACTGACTTAGTTGTTTTGTGATGAAATAAATAATGGATCATTTAACGGGTACATTTTATATTTTGTCAATTTTATTTCTAAGTTGTAATTTCTATAAATATTGTAATTTAAAATAATTAAATTACAATATTTTTAGTGTTAATAATTGAATTCCAAATGAAATTAAATCTTTAAAAATAATACAAAATAAATCATAGGCCACCTCATTTGACTTGTAATTCCATTCCAAAGAGGAGAAATTTAAAATAATACATTATTTGTGTCGAGAGTTTTCAGCTGTTTTGGGGGCTGCACAACAGCAAGTCCAACCATGTTTATCATTCTAACTTCAAACCTGCCAATATGTAGACTGCTAAGCCGGCTAAGTATAAATCAAAGTGATTCGCTATAGAATGTGAGAAAAGACATCCTCTTATTTTTCTATCAGCCATGTGATTAGCTTCCCGCAAGATATGTGAGAAAAGTCTCACAACCCATGCGAGGGGAGAAACGAGCAAGGATGAAGATTTCAACAGTACTTCAATTCAATTGCATTGTGTGTTAGTTTCTCTTCTATTATGAATTTCTACAGGGAATGCTCTAGGCCTTGGAATTTATATTTTTTTCATGGCAAAAGCACTGCCTTCACCAACTCGTCTAAATTCATGGATGATGAGCCACTTGGACCAGCAGCTTCCTCTGCTAATATTTTCCACTGCATGACTTTTTTCTTTACCTCCCTGCCTTTCTCTCCTTCCATCAACTCTCGCACAAGCTTCTCCACTTTATCTCTTTCCGCATTGCTATCAATCTCCATTCCAACGCCCCACTCATTGCAAGTGTACCTACAGTTTGTTTGTTGATCACCAAAGAACGGCAAACAAAGCATGGGCACCCCAGAAGAAATGCTCTCAGCTGTTGAATTCCATCCACTATGTGTTAGGAAACCTCCTATTGATGGGTGGTTGAGAACTTCCTCTTGTGGACACCAGTTAGAAATAAATCCTCTGTCTTTAGTCTCGTCAGTAAATTCTGGTGGCAATATGGCGGAGTCGCCTGTGACCATGTCAGGCCTTATTATCCATAAAAATGGGTGACCACTTTTAGCGAGTCCCATTCCCAATTCAATCAGCTGCTGCTTTGTGGCGACCGCTACGCTACCAAAATTCACATAAAGTACGGAGTTTGGTTTCTTGGAATCAAGCCATTGGAGACACTCATCCTCTTCTTTCCATAGATTATATCCAATAGAATCTAGATCATCTTCTTTCATTTGATTGAGAAGTAATTGAAGTGGACCGATCGTGTAGACACGAGGAAACATTGAGTAAAGAGCACTCAAGACTTCTTTCTCCAAAGCATCAAAAGTATGGAAAATCACTGCAGAACCTTCAGAAGCTCTCTCAGCACATTCCATGCAGAAGTTGAAAAAATAATCATCTGGATCTGTTGTACGAAGAAAACTTGGAAGATCCCTCAATCATATATCTTTCATTCCAGGAATCCAGTCTAGTACTTGATCCAAATAGCCATTTATTAAAAAGCTCTCGTCTGCGAACAAAAATTAATTGCATATGTAGCATACCAGTTATAGGATAGTAAATGAAGACAACAGCAGAAGAGGAATGAGCGTAAAATCAGAAGAGAAGAAAGGTTCCCTAGCTTGAAATCAAATTTCAGGTTACGCAGCCGAAGGGCTACTCTGGAATTATAACCACGGATCCGGTACGTGTACTATACCATGATCTAGCATAAACTACCAGGATATTGTACCATTCAATCAGAAAGTTTTAGTCCATATGAACTCAGTTCATGTAGCAATCTATTTATTTCCATGGATGACGGCTACGATGATGCAGCACATGAACTACTAGGATATTTATCTAATGCCCAAATGAAATAAGAGAAAATCATAATGAAGTTTTGATTTCAATTCCAATTCTTGTACTTACCTTTTAATGGAAACAGTCCTCTTTCTTTGAGCTCTTTATATTGCTTAAGCCCCATGAAAGTGCAAGCAGAGATACAAAAGAACAAGGCAACAGGAATTCCATGCCTCTGAGCAGCAGTGATGGCAGCTGGCACAAATCCATCAGATACAATGCAAGTCACTTGAGGAACATCAGAAGATGCTGTATCATTGAGCTTGGCAAGCAATTCATTAAATGGAGCTAGCAAGTTCTTCTTGCAAGCCTCCAAAATTGCTTGTACATCTTGGGTAGCATTCTCATCTGAAGGAGGGAGGCCATCTGGGATAGATTCGAACCGGAAGTCGGGCAAGCCATTCAGGGAAGAAGGACCTCTAGATTTAAGCATGCGTCTGTGATTGAACTCTGTGTTCACAAAGGTTATGCGAAAACCTCGGTAATGCAGTAGTTTTGCTAGTTTAAGCATTGCCTTTACATGGCTTTGAGCTGGACAGGGAATACAGATTACATGAGGCTTGTCAGCTAAGATTTTGCGAAACATGTCTCTAGCTCTTTCCTTCTTCCTCTATCTCTTTCTTTAGAGTAATTGTTTTGCCACTATATATCGTCTGTCAAAGTGAAGCTCACACTTTACAATATGGATACATTTTCTTATCAACAAGACTCTATATATAAAATAGCAGCCAAGTAGAGGTACAATATGATTTTATATTCTCTTTTAATTTTAGTCTAATTAAAATCATTATTCTAGACTTATGCCGGCCGGCCATGGAATTTATTGGCTTTTGTATCAGTAGATAACGGGAGAATTTTCGTGGTTGTCTGAATGTCAGGCTGCCGGACGTCACAAACGTTTGACATTAGAAAGGCATGATAAAAATAGTCAATAATTTATCATCTTCATGTATGCCATAATCATTTTCTTGAAGCTGACAAATGCTAAACAAATTTGTTTTCAATTCTAGATCAAAGAAACCATATCGGAGATAGTATAGACAATATTGTTTTTGGTTTGGATTATTATTATCATCCCTTTTTCTATAATAAAAACTTGAAATTCATCATCAAACTTCACAAAATCTTTATAAGATTCATCTAATTTAGAAAATATTAATTTATCTACATTCATATATATAATTACTATATTCTGTATCTAAATACCATAAAATTTTTGTAATTTTTCTTATTACATGACAAGAAATCAATAAAGATATTTCATCTTTTTTCTCCATAAAATTAGATTTTCTACATCATTCTTTAAATTTGTGATATCCCATAAATGATAGTTAAGTTATTCAACCTTTGACTTGTTAGGCGAGACTTTTCATGAAATGAAGAGTGGCGTGTAGTGATTGTAAGGGATTCAGTCAGCTGGAACCCAAATTCATTGAACCATTTGGACGTAAATATGATGTTTTGTCCTTCGGGAAAAATAAGACTAAGCAATCATAAGTTCAATATATACATATACAGCACACACAATGAAAGGCATTGTGTTTTTGTTATTTATTTTATTTTACTCATATTTTAAACTTTAATTCTTTGTCTCGGTTCGAACTTAATTATATAGAATAAAAGTTTGATGATGAAATTAAAAACTTATAAAAAAAATGCACTGTTGAAATCCAAGGTATAAGAGGATGAGCAGTAATGAACATCGAAAATTGCTAAAGGAAAACCTTGGCTCTTTTAGTTTTTACTATAATAAAATAAAATTATAATAATTTATCAATCTTCAGCCATTTAAAGGGGGTGAATCTAAAAGTAAATTGATGAAAATATTGTCTGTCGAGCAAAGAGCAGCTACACAGCTAGTTCTTGATATAAATTAAAACTACGTTTTTTTTTAATATAAATTTAATAAAACATTGACTAGATTGCTTAGGTCGCAAATTCTCATCAAATCACTCAAGTTTCATCGATCAACTTCTTCAACCATTCAAAACCAAACTAAGCTAGGGCTGAACTCCAAGTTAACGGATCATAGAATGAAACCACTGAGTTAAGATTCTATAACTATGCTGTCTATTATAAAAGAAACGAAGGAGGACAGATCAATTTCGGGTGGGTTTCAGAAAGCGGTGTAAACCGTGTTTCTAAAAATTTTGAGTTTTTTTTATTTAAAATAAAAAAATTATGTTTTCAGATTGTTTTAATATGCTGATGTCAAAAATAATTTTTAAAAAATAAAAAAAAAATTTATTTTAATACATTTCTAAATAAAAATCATTTTAAACCATCACCGCTACCATAATCCCAAAACATACCTTTCATTTTCTTTCTAAAAGTGATTAGAGGTTCATGTCCACTCACAGACCGTCAACATTAAGCACCCATAATAGACATTTACGAATTTCAACTATTATCCTGAAGTGAGTTAAATACAATGTATATTCTTGCTCATCTCTTCTTGTGATGAGAATGTTAAAGTTAATGTGTAACAGTGTAAAATGTGCATGGGATGCACACTTCGGCAGGCTGGCCAAAACAGGCCCTGAGGGTGCTGGCAGCCATGCCAACAGAGGAAGAAATCGGCAGCGCAGATTTGTGCAGCTGTAGGTTCGTCGAAGGAAAATCGGCAGCGCAGATTGTTGACGAACATTGGCTTGACGATGGAATGTCCAAGCCATGCAGGAAAACTCGCCAGGGGCATAGGCAGATGAGAACTGGGGCTGTCGAGGAATTCGGCAGCGAAGACATTGGCAGCCTGCACACAAATGCGAATTCGGCAGCGCGCAGCAGCCTGTGCAAGTCAGGGGCTTGACTTGGCACGATCGAAAACTTGGACGAAGGACTGTCCAAGGCATACGAGTGACTCAACAGCTGACGAAGCAATAGCTGGCAGATGGGGCTGCCAGGTGAGCATGCAGAACGTGGGCTAGTGGCAGTCATGGTCTTCCTAGATCATGGGATCATGGGGCAAAACGTGGGTGATGTGGCAGCCTCCTGGGGGCAGAACGTGGGAGCCTAACTGGAGTGCTCTCCAAGCTGCTGAGATCATGGAGATCATGGGGGAGAAAGTGCCCCACTATGTCCTGAAAAATAGGAGATCATGGGTGAGCCTTGCAGCTCACATACTTGGCTATAAATACTTGTTGATGCTCTTAGCATAGGCAGAAGGTAGAGCACGCAGCATAGAGAGCATACGAGATAGGGAATGCATAGAGAGAAATAACGTGTGTAAGCTTGATTGTGTAGCATGCGAATTATGTGCATAGCACACTCATTGTGTAATCCTTTGTTGACGAGATAAATAAAGGTTGAGAGTTCTTCTTGTAGTCTCGGTGTGCTTTGTGTTGTTCAATTCTTCTTGTGTATTCCGCTTGTCTTCTAACTTGGAAAAGTGGGGAAACCTCTCGGGTGAGGAAAACACTTAGTTACTAGGCAAACACGAGTGGAATTGGCGAGGGAAGGCTGAGTCTAGCGAGGGGCTAGGCTGCCGCACGGGTTTCTTCGCGGAGCGAAAAATTGCAATGTATATTCTTGCTCATCTCTTCTTGTGATGAGAATGTTAAAGTTAATGCTTCTTTGATGTGGGTTTCGTGTAGTTCTTCCCTGATGAGTTAACCAATTTCTCTACCCCGCTTATTCCCTTTCAACATACCCCGAATCTAGCCTAAAATCCGATCTTTCTTCTCTTGTGATTTTTTCTACTTTCTTGACTTTATAAAAATGTATTCTCTCAAAGTTATTTTATTTTATTTTTTTCAAGAATCAGGGCTGTCAATTATTAACTTTGCAAGAGGCTGTGTCAAATATTAATTTAATTTTTTTTTAAATAAAAAACAAGACACGAATTCACTGGGTGGTTGTACGTATATGTCAAGATTGTCAAATTCATGAATGAGATGCGACGGAACACTGTTCTTCCAATCTTCTATGATGTGAAACAAACAAAGACAGATGATCGAACGGAGTTTATATAATTGTATTGGTTAAGAATGTAGAAATTGTCATTTCGTCTTGGAAAAGAATAGTAAAAATAAAATAATTAAAAAAATAAAAATTTAAATTTAAATTTAAATTAACCTAAATTAACATGTCAAACCCACAATATAAATAATAATATTAAAATAACCTTATGGAAAACAAATAAAAAAATATCACAAAATCTAATTTTCAATCAATCTAATATTAAATGATAAAATTAAAAAAAATATATTAAAAAATAATATAAAAATAACTCGAGTAAATCTAAGTGAACTTATAAAACTCATAATTCATGTCATGAGATTAAAATGACCTCATATAAAGTAAATTGCAAAAGTAATATAAGTTAACTTGTTAAACTTGCAATCCAAATTATTAAAATGAGATAATTTTAAAAATTAATTGAAATAAATTATAAAACTTAATTTTTAATTAATTTATTATTAAAAAACAAAATTAAAAAAATAACTATGTTCGATTATTTTAAATTATTAAATTGAGATAGTTTTATTCTTTTATTTTAAATTAATTTTTTTATATTTTTAAATTATTTTAATGTATTGATATAAAAAATAATTTAAAAAATATTATTTTAATATATTTTCAAATAAAATAATATTTTAAAAAATATCCTAAATTCTTAGAAAGAGTGATATGTTATTTATTTATTTATTATGGGATTGCACTACTCGGATGTTGACTATCGTACTCGAGGTTGCTAAATACTTTTGTTGGAAGGGAAGTAGACAAGGCTATCATGTTCATTGAATCTCTAAATCGTTGAACTCGTGATTCAAAGGGTGCTCCCAAATGTCCTACTTCATCATGTGGTGGTGGTGCAGCCACCTCTCACCAATGGGCCGGGGAGATATGTCCTACTTCATCCTGTGATGGTTTCTCTCTGTACTAGTTCGTTTCGTAACTTTCTGAGGTTATTAGGTTATGTGGATTATATGGCTGTGTGTTTCTCTTCAATAGGAGAAGATTGGTTATTTCTTCTCTCTCTCTCTCTCTCTCTTCAATTGATGATGATGCAGGCGCTACAATTGCTTAAATTAAGTCTTCTGTAAAGGGACTTGATAGGATGATAATGGTGGTGGTATCAAGGTAAGAGATATCAAGGGAGGAAGTTTCGGCTTTAAAGAGAGAGAGACAAGGTGAGGATTTTTCATGGGAGAAAGATAGGAGAAGAGATGAATAGTATTCTTATAGGATTTATCTCTCCGCCTTTCAGATCATTTTCTCTCCAAAGACAGACAATTATGATGGCTAGGGTTTAATTTGGATGAAAGAGATGGTAAATAATATTTTACTGTTTGTTAGAAATCCAATAGTGGCCTCATCTCCTTTTGTTCTAGGTCTTTTTCACTATTTATATTATTAACAAATACTCTCATTATTTATATTATTAACAAATACTCTAAAACGTGTCCCACGTATTTTAATTTTTTTTCCTGTTTTAGTTTTTGTTTTTTTTTTTGCCATTTTCTCATTTATTTTTGTTTTTTATTTTGTCTTTCTTTCTTTTGTTTATTTTCCTTTTTTTTCCCCACATTTTTTTTCGCCCCCCCCCCCCCCATATTTCTTTGGGTTTTGCATGTTTTTTTTTTCTTTTTTTTTTCCCAAGATTGTTTTCTTCTTCTTTTTTTTTAAACTATGATTTTTTTTAATATTAAACTGGTTGAGAATTTAGTAATGTAATTTTTTTCTTTAAAACATTATGGATTACTACAATATTTCTCTACATGATTTTTTTATGATTTTTTTCTTTTTTTTCCCAAATAGTCTTTGTCGATTTTATTTTTTTTATATTGAGCTGATTGAGAATTTTGCTTCGTAGATTTTTTCTTTAAAACACCGTGAATTATTACAATGTTTCCCCACATGGTTTTTGTTTTGCTACAGTGTTTCCCCATATTTTTTTTAAAATTATCTTTGTCGAATTTTTTTTTTAATATTCAGCTGGTTGAGAATTTTGCTTTAACTTTCTTCACATGTTTTTCTTTCCATTTTTTTCATTTTGTTTTTGCTCTTTTTTTTTCCAAAATTGTCTTCTTTTTTTTTCATTTTTTTGTGTTTTTTTTTTTTCAGAATTGGTTTTGTTGATTGCTACAGTGTTTTCTCACATGATTTTTTTTTATGATTTTTTTCAAAATTATCTTTATCGATTTTATTATTTTTAATATTGAGCTGATTGAAAATTGCAACTATATGTTTCCTCATGAAACACTATAAATTGCTACAGTGTTTCCCTGTATGATTTTTTTCTTTTTGTTTTTTTTTATGATTGTTTCCAAAATTTTCTTTGTTGATTTTATTTTTTAAAATATTAAGCTGGTTAAGAATTTAGTTTTGTAGTTTTTTTCATGAAAATATTGTGGATTGCAGCAGTTTTTCTTCATATAATATTTTTTATTTTTTCTACAAACCCACGACAATACACAAGCATGCCATAAGCATGCGGTATCGCGCGGGCATGACATCCAGTACATATAACTAAAGGGTGTGGGAAAATCACTGTTCCCCCACACCCAAAAGCACTGTGGATTACAACAGTAATCCACAGTGCTTTCCTCTTCTTTTTTTTTTTTTGCTAACTTTTCTCTTTTTTTGTTTTTTTTTTGTTTTTTTTCAAAATTATTTTTTTTTCAACTTTTCTATTTTTTTTAAATATTGAGCTGGTTAAAAATTACAGTTATAATATGTGAGGAAAACACTGTAACTTTCCTCAAAAATTATTGCTGATTGCTACAGTGTTTTTTCCCACATGGTTTTTTTCTGTTTTTATTATGTTTTTCCCTAAAATTATCTGTCAATTTTATTTTTTAAATATTAAGCTGGTTAAGAATTGCAATTATAAGTAAATACAAGTTTTGCCTCACAAAACACTATGAATTGATACAGTTTTTCCTCACATGGTTTTTTTCCAGTTTCTTTTGTGTTTTCTTTTTTCGTAATATTTTTTTTCAAAATTATCTTCGTCAATTTTTTTTTTAATATTGAGTTGGTTAGAATTTAACTTTGTAATAAAGCTTAATCATGTAGGGAAAGCATTGTAGCTTTGCTCATAAAACATTGTGGATTGCTACAGTGTCTCTCCGCATGGTTTTTTTTTGTTATAATTTTTTTCAAATTATCTTTTTCAATTTTATTTTTTAATATTGAGTTGTTTGTGAATTACAATTACAAGTCATTACAAATAAGGTTAAATCATGTGGGGAAGCATTGTAGCTTTCATCACAAAACACTGTGAATTGCTACAGTTTTTCCAACATGATTTTTTTTCTTTTTTTTGCTATTTGTTTTGTTTTTTTTTCTAAAATTGTCTCTGTCGATTTTTTTAATATTGAGCTGATTAAGAATTTAGCTTTGTAATTTTTTTCTTTAAAACACTATGAATTGTTGCAGTGTTTTCCCATGTGATTTTTTTATGATTTTTTTCAAAATTATCTTTGTCGATTTTTTTTTAATATTGAGTTGGTTAAGAATTATAATTACAATAAAGCTAAATCATATGAGGAAAGCGTTGTAGTTTTTCTCACAAAACACTGTGGATTGCTACAATATTTCTCTAAATGGTTTTTTATTTTATTTTATTGGGAAAAGAGCTATAGTTTTCCTCACAAAACATTGTCAATTGCTACAACGTTTTTTCTCATGGGTTTTTTTCCTTCCAAAATTATCTTTGTTGGTTTTTTTTTAATATTAAGTTGGTAAAGAATTTATCTTTGTAATTTTTTTTTCTTTTTATTAAGTGAAAAGCTAAATCATGTGGCTAAAGAACTATATCTTTTCTCACAAAACACTATAGATTGCTACAAATCATTTTGTTCAGTCTCTAAGTTTTTGATCACCAACACAACTTTTTTTTTCGTCATGAAATATTTGCTCCATTATACCTTCAATTTCTATTACTTATCCAGCGCTGGTTTATAATTATAATACTATCAAGTATATTTGTTTTATAAGTCCGCGGCAGAGCGCGGGCATATCATCTCCTGCACTTTTATATCGCGTTCAGTCAAGTCCATCGGATGGTTCCCAGAAAGAGGAGCCTAGAAGGCTAGAAAGGTAGGTAAGCTGCTTCTGGCAAGTTAGTCCCAGATGCTGCAATTGCTTAAAGTCTTCTGTAGAGATGGTAAATAATATTTACTGTTTGTTAGGAATCCAATGTTGGCCTCATCTCCTTTTGTTCTAGATCTTTATCACTATTTATATGCAATTTTATTTTTTGCTCTCAATTGCTTTGTCCCTTCATTTATTTATTTTATGCTTTGGTTTCATTGTACTATTTTTTTATATATTTTTTAAATTAATTTGAAAAAAACAATATTAACATCGACTCAATAAAAAAAATTAAACAATAATTTTAAAATGAGTGTATTAATAACTAGATATGTTGAAAGTAAATTTTGAATTCTTTTAAAAAAAACATTGCAAATTATGACAACGATGTAAATACGTTAAAAATATTTTTTTTTGAATTTTTATTGTTTTTTTGCTATATTTGGATTTTTTGGAAAAATATTTTAAAAAGAAGGTAAGAATTAAATTATGACATATTAAAGGTTTTTTAATGAAAAATAATGGTAATTACGATATCCACACGTGAACATGGAATTATTATTTTTTTTTATGACAAAAGCACCTCCTTCAAGAACTTGTGTAAATTCATGAATGAAGAAGAACTACTTGGACCAGTGGCTTCCTCTGCTAATATTTTCCACTCCATGGCTTTGTTCTTTAGTTCCCTACCTTTCACTCCTTCAATCAACCCTCGAGCAAGGATTTCAACTTTATCTCAAAACAGAACATTAATTTTTATCCAGCCCATAATAAAGTATTAGTTTTAAAATTAAGAACTAATCATCCCACTGGAACAAGGCATTAGTTCTTCAACCAAGAATTAATCATCCAACCCAAAAACAAAGCATTAGTTTTTAAACCAAAAACTAATCATTTAGCCTAGAGCATGGCAATAATCTAATATCAAATATTAATACAATTTGAATAATATTTATTACATCCCATTGGCAAAAAGAATAGCAAAAAAATTGATTTGCATTCATGTATTACTTCCCCGTGTCTATATTTAAAAGTGTCAAGTCAAGGTGACAATTCAGTTTTAAAAATGTATTTAAAAGATAATTTTAAAATATCAATACAATTTCTCTTTAAAAATATATTTATTTAATTATAAAAAAATTCAAAAACCTTCGACCTTTTCTTACATCACTGATTACCGGCCACCTTA
>Ga0325404_1005843_pt1 | contig 12941 bp, 10 predicted proteins | sample PopdelMetagenome_18_FD_205664 | JGI IMG/M metagenome (GOLD analysis project Ga0325404, IMG submission 205664) | Populus deltoides microbial communities from Bellville, Georgia, United States - Xylem-Control-R1 | ecosystem: Host-associated > Plants > Phyllosphere > Stem > Wood/Secondary xylem... | reverse complement strand
TTATGGGGAGGCTAGTCTAAGAGGAGATTTACCAAAATAGGAGGATGAACCTGTCTTATTATTGTCTTTTGTTTGATCATGTCTGTTTTAACTTGTTTAAGTCTTATTGGTATTTTGGCACATAATGCCACAAGACTTTCTTTGTCATATGAGCCTTCTTGTTAATAAGATCATGTGTTTCCCTGTGTTCATGACATGTCTTTATTTTTATTGTTGTTTCATGTAAATAACACTCTGAGCATAACATTTACTCATAAAACCACTGCACTAAGAATCCTTCAGTGTGTTTCCCTTTTCTTCCAAAACTATGCATAATCTCACATGTTCACAAGGATTTTTTTAGAATTCAAAGTTTAGTACAAAAAATAGAAATCATAATGGTGTTTGTCCATAAGAAACGAGTTCTGGAAATTCAAGTGGTTCCGTAGAAAGGTAACCATACACCTAAAAAACCTGGAAAAAAAACAAAAAAACAAAAAACAAAAACAAAAACAAAAACACTATAAGGTGACTCCAAAGCTGAGTTTTATTGGAATGAATAATGAGAAATTATTTTGCATACTTGTATGAAAGCAAGGCTTACCGATCTTAAGTGCATGTGTTTGAGATGAGGAAAGACCATTTTTTATAATCCTTTCACGAGGCTAAAATATATCATTTGCAGTCCTCTTTTGAGCTGGTAACATTTTTGAAAATAACCTTTGCTATGATCACACCCTACACTAGGGGCAAATATGAGAGATATCGATGATTAAAAGTGCCCAAATAACACTAGGGGGCATCAAAACAATTTCTCAATGGTCAAAGGTGCCCAAACAAAGCTGGGGGGGGATGAAGAAAAATCCAAAGGACCTAAAAGATTTGAGCTTCTAAAAAATAATTGATATGATGATGCTCAACCAAGTGAAGAATAAAGAAAACAAAGAGAAAGAAACCAAGCCCAACACTAGGGGGGCACGATAAACTATTTTGGAAATAAATTCAAATGATAAAAGGTCAGGAAACAAACACTAGTGATCCTTAGTCTTGAAAATCCCTTAAACACCTTTTGAACCTACAAATATCCTTTTCTTCATAATAAAAAAATCAAAGCCTACATTACGTGCCTAATCAAGCCCTTTTTTTTTTTATCAAAGGCAAGCAATCTATATCGATAGGCAATGCTTTCCCATGCGAAATAAACTCTATTATTCATACAAATAAAATGAATGCTTTGAAACTCTCAGATGGAATCTTGAACCATTTTGACCAACAAAACATCACTACATATTTTCACCAAAGCAAAACAAAAAAGTTTTCATCACTTCTGAAAACTTGTCCATAGAAATCACTTGAATTTCTTCAGAACAAGTTTGCTTTAAACCGATGTCAAAATTATTTTTGTGTTTGGAATAGCTTTGAAATTCCAAAAATTCTGCATGAAAACAACTTCTTGTAAATAACCAGAGCTTCTTTCATATAGCCTCATCCCAAAGAAAGCCCAATTGAACACTTAGGGGCATAATTAAGCTGGGGGGGGAATCCAAACATACATGGTAGGGTTGGCTCCATAATTCCCTTTCTAAGAAAAATGTTAGGCAGAATTGGCAATCTTGAGATAAAGGTTGGAGGGTAAAGAAGTATGATGATATCAAGCCCTTCGAGAGGTCAAGATCACAAGATGTGACTTGAGTAAGCAAGATGGAAAAGGCCATCAAAGTTTGCTACCAAGACTCAAAATTTTAAGAAAAGAAAAACTTAATGAAGAAAAGGGGACCTATATTTCTTAAGTAAGTATACATGCATTTGATCATAATATATTGTTTTCAACATTGGCAGATCAGTGTTTCACCATCATCTTTTGGGTAATACATTTTCTAACCCTACCTCTTTCGAGTGCACCTTTAATCCACCATCTCTTGGGTAGTGTGTTTTCTAACTCTACCTTCTTTTGAGTGTGTCTTTGAGCTCTCATCTCTTAGGTAGTGCATTTTCTAACCCTACCTCCTTTTAAGTGCGTCTTTGAGCCCTCACTTCCTTTTGAGTACACTTTCAAGCCCTTATTTCTTTTTTAGTGTGTCTTCAAGCCCTCATCTTTCAGGTAGTGCGTTTTCTAACCCTACATCCTTTCAAGTGCGCCTTTGAGCCCTATCTTGTCATCTCTTTAAAACATCTTCCACTTGGGTAGGTCACCTATTATAATGAGACCATCTTTTTTTTTTTTGGTAGGTCACCCATTACAATGAAACCATTCTCCATGTTTTTTTTACCTAGGGAGGCCACTCATTACAATAAGACCATTCTTCCACCTGGGTAGGTCACCCATTATAATAAGACCACTCTTTTTTTTTTCCACTTAGGTAGGCCACCCATTACAATGAGACCATTCTCTATATTTGTTTTATCTAGGTAGGTCACCCATTATAATGAGACCACTCTTTTGTTTTTTCCACTTGGATAGGTCACCCATTATAATGAGACAATCATTTTTTCTAGGTAGGTCACCCATTACAATAAGACCACACACATAATTTCTTTGGTTTTGGTTAAAGGAGATTACCAGAAGAGATCTCAAGTTAATCCAACCAACACACAGATTTTAGCTTTAGTTAAAGGGAGTCGTCAGATGAGATCTCAGGTTGACCAAGTTACCAACATTATCTTAACATTGGAAGAAAAAATGAGAAAAACCCTACCATTAAGAAATTCTCAAAAAAAAAAGAGAAGAAAGTTCAAACCCTGCCATCAAGAAGAATAATTTTAGGTTCTGATTAAAGGGAATTACCAGATGTGATTTCAGGTTAACCCAACCAAAGACAAAATTTAGAAGATCACTTGATCGGGATCACGAGATAACCAAGTTGTACATGGTTTTGATCATTAGTTTCCGATTGAAGGGAATTGTTTTAAAGACAAAGTTTCAGATCAACTAAGCTTGTAAGCATTGTAAAAAAACTTACTACGCAAAGTCTTTGCTTTGTAAGCATTGTAAAAGGGGGGCAACTGTCATAACCTATTTTTGGGTTCTTTCCAATTACATTTCCTTTCCTTAAAAAAAAACAATGACAAAGTTTCAGATCAACTAAGCTTGTAAGCATTGTAAAAAAACTTACTACGCAAAGTCTTTGCTTTGTAAGCATTGTAAAAGGGGGGCAACTGTCATAACCTATTTTTGGGTTCTTTCCAATTACATTTCCTTTCCTTAAAAAAAAACAATGAAATAGTGCTGTTTTGAATGGCACGGTTCTCCTTCTTTTTTGTGCATGCAGAGGCAGGGAAGAAGAAGATTTTAAATTGTTTTTCTTGCTCTCTCTCTCTTTCCCCCGACTTGACCACTCACCCAACACAACCCATACCCTTTCATACCTTACCACCATTAATGCAACCCATGCCTCCTTACCCTATCACTGTGATGAAGAGAAGAAAGAGCACCATGCCCTGCAGCGACCAAGCTGTTGCACAGAAGCCGCCCACGCCACCCTGCCCTACACCATGACAAGACAAGACAAGGTGATCCTCTCTCCCTCTGCCTATAAATAAAAAAGCAAAGAAAAGAAAGTGGGGGTGGATAGAGAGAAAAAAGAGAGAAGAAGAACAAAAAACAGAGGGGCGGTTTTGGAGAAGGGAGATGAACAAAAAAAAATAGATAAAGAAAAGAGGACAAGAACGAAACAGAGAATAGAAGATCAAAAGAGAATGAGGAAGGGCAGAAACAGAGGACAACACAGAGAAAGAAGAACCATTGTTTTTTACCAGCAGCATTGCTGAGGATCACCACCCAACAGCCTAGAACCCACAGCGCCCTCCGCGAACCATCACCAGTGCTCTTCTTCGCCCCTATCTTGAGCCACCGTCAACGACAACAAAAAAAAAAGAAGAAACAGAGAAGCAGGAGACATAAATGGGGAGAAGCAGAAACACAGGAAAAAACAAAAACAAAAAAAAAAGAAAATGAGTCATCGTCTGGAATCCCCTGTCCGCTGCACCATTCTTCCTCAACACCGCCACAGCTTGCCGCCGTCAACACCAGCACCGCCACCGCTGCCAGGTCAGCTTCTTCTCTCCTTCGTCGTCCTTGACTCCTACACTGTTATGCATGAACAGTGGAGAGTGCTCCACTATTCACTGGGCCAAACTTGCCCAAAATAAGTGGGCCAGGTTCGGCCCAGTTCAAAAAAAATTCAAAAAAATATTTTTTAAAAATTGTGTTTTTCTCGCGTGTTTTTCTATCCATTTGACTAATATCGGTTTGTATTTTTATATCATAAAGATATGAATCTGGTATTAAAATACCTGATTTTCGCAAAAACATTGCAAAAATTACAAAAAAAGGATGTCTTGTTTTTTTCTTGCGTATGACCAAGTAAAAAAAATATATATTGTATTTTCATACAACAAAAATTTAAAAAATATGTGTTAGTATGCATTTTGGCTTTAATAACCAGTTTATTAAAGTCACAAGAACTAGGACAATATTTAAAAAATATGAAAAATATTTTGTTTTCTTTTAGTATCTTGGATTACGAATTTATACGTAAAACATATTCCCGATATTAAAAAAATATTTCTTTTGATGACATAGAACGGTTAGGTTTTTATCCGATAAGATAAGGACCTCTTTACCGAGGAAGACTTTTTCTTAAACCGTAGACAGATCAACAATTAGAAATTCAATGAAACCTTAGCATATATCAGACAATAAAACAATGCAGCTTACCTTAGGTAGGACGTATTTCTAGTAACCAAAATACTAGGTGGCGACTCCCATTCCAATTTCCACTAATAAAAAACTAGAATTCCTTATCGCCCCATATTTTCCAGATAGATATTTAAACTTTATAAGAGTGGATGATATCATCATGACGCCGCACATGTGCGACAAGCCACATGGTATTTTTGGACCAGTTATGGGAACATTATGATAATAACAATATCCCTTAAACCAAATCCAGTAACAAACACTTTTCCATAAAACTTTGAAGTAAAAAAGAGAATGATCTACTGTGTGGAATATTGGTCAAGAGTTAGAAACATTTTGCTTTCGGTATGAAGAGAACTTCAAAATTAGCTATCTATGTTGTGAATCAAACAACCAACAAAATACTAAGTGTGGTTATTATTGTTAAACAGTTTTACCGACGAAATATTCTTTCAGTATTTACTCTATCATTCTATCAGTGTGTATTTTACCAATGGATTCACGGACGAAATACAGTCATAGAAAAAAACCTCGTTAGTAATTTCTTGTCTGTTAGAAAGTTTATTGGTAAAAAAAAACCCAATCATTTTACAGACAAACAATGCGCACCAAAAACAAATTTACCCGCTGGAATATAGTGATGAAATTATTTTGTTGGTGATTGACAGTGGCATTTGAAGTAATTTTATTCCAACTTTTTGTAAAATACTGATGGAATAATTCCATCGGTGATGTAACAGTTGAATTGGCATTTGCATTATTTTTTTTCCAACTTTTTGGAATATATTGGCGGAATGAGTCCGTCGGTAACCCTGTCCGTAATAATTAAAAATATATATTTTTTAAAAACTCTATTGAATAGAAGAAGAAAATAATTAAAAAAATAAATTGGTATAAAATTCAAGTATGTAAAAATAAATTATCTTAATATAAAAGACATATTTATTACAAATTTATACGTTCAAATACAATAAAACTAGAACAAAGACAACGTTGGAGGAGAAGGAGGATGGTTGTTTCCGGGACCAGAGGATCAATAAGAGAGTGCACATATACTACTCATCTGTGATCTCATATTCATGACCATTTAGCAGAGTTCTTCATTATCCACAGAAAGTCGTTCATATTTTTTATTTAGATAGGTTATATATTCTTGCACTCTGTGATGTAACAAGATTGCAAATTTATTGTGTTCCGTTAGCTTCAAAGCTAAATGCATGAATATTATGTGTGTTACATTTTAATTTTTAAATTAAAATGTTATTTTTTGGCTCATTAATTCATTTAATATTTAAATAATAAATTCCCCATATTAAATATTTTTTACTGAAAGGTTGTATATTCTCAAAAGTTGTATATGAAAGGTGGTCGATTGGGACATGTTAATTGCCTATTAATTATATAAAAACTCTTCTTTTGATGGAAAATCTTTACAAAATAGCATTACTAAAAGATTGACAAATAAAAACAGAAATACTGATGGAAAAAATTCCATCAGTAAATTGCACTGAACTTTCCTGATGAATTTTTTTTTTGTTATATATACTGAGGAAATTATAATAAAAAAATAGAAAAAAAATATGATATGTTATTTTTACAAACAGTATCACCAACGCAATAAACATGTCACTAATATCTGTCGGTGAAACCATCATTATTTCCCGTGATCTCGCCCACCTCTATTTCTTCTTTTTCTTCTTCCTTTTCCAATTTTTTTTACAAAAAATAATAAAAAATCACTAGCTACTCATTCAATTTGTGTGTGATCCTGAACAAAAAGGAACTGAAAAGTTTCTTTTGCTAGCTAGCCTAGTAATTTAGCTGGAATTAATTTAGGTTCTCTTTCTCTCGGCCATAGCTGAGCAGGCCATGCACACGACGAAGAAAACCAGCCTCCCTAAGTATCGCTCTTAAAAAATTCTCTCCTCGCTGTGATCAGCTGGAACCCACACACCTCTTCTTTGCCACGAAAAAAAACTTGGCCCCAACAGTGATTCTTCCTCCTACACCAGCAACATCCAGCAACTAGAACTGTGCGCCTCCTCCAGCTCTAGCAACATCCAGCAACCAGCACTGTGCGCCTCCTCCAGCTCCAGCAGCAGTACAGCAACAACCGTGCGTCTTCTCTCTTGCATCAGCTACCCATCCTGCACCGGCCGCAGGGTGCACCTCCAGCAAACGATCTTCTCTGTACTGCACCGTGAGCAAGCAACAACAAGAACAGCCACTCTCTCCTCAGTCGTAGTCTTCACCAGCCATCCACCGTTCAAAGTAGCTTCCTCCTCCGCGCCATCGATACACAACCAGTAGAGAGAGCGAGAGGACAAAGAGACAGGGAAGAGCCAGAGAGGAACAGGGGAGAGAGAGAGAGCAAAAAAAAAAAAAAAAACACAGAAACAAGAGAAGAAGAAACAGAGGGGAGGAAACCAAAAGCAGAAGGAAAAATCCCAGTTTTTTGAGAATCCCAGCAACGAGCGCCAGCACCAACCTTCGCCCAAGACGGCAGCAACAGCACTCCAGCAGCAGGTAAGCTTTCTTTTTTCCCTCCCCTCCATTTTAATTGCATGGCTACTGTAGCAGGCGTGCGTGCAGGATCCGCGCACGCCTGCAGGTAAATCAGCCGGGTTACTGGTTGAACCATTTTAATTCATGCATGTTTATTTTCATTTTCTTTTTTCTTTAAATTAGGCAAGACATGCATTATGTGCTATTCTGATTGGACACGCATAAAGTTAGAAGCATGGAAGTCAGAGTCTTGGGTCCACTTGGTTTATGCAAATAAACAACAAAAAATCTCCACCCTTCAACTTTTTAAGAAGAAAAGTGATGCAGTCTTAAAGTATACATGTTGCATTTCCAAAGCACAACATGCTAAATTATCATATTTTTAAAGTGTAATAATGTATTATTTTTTCAAAACCTTTTCAAACAATATTATTTTGCTTAAAAAAAAGAGATAGTAAAAAGGATTGGGTACTTAAAATTTCGATTGCTTACTTTCTTTAGGTTCGTTGATTCCATATAAAAATCTTGCATGCCATCGTAGATCATTTCAACTTTGCAATCACTTATCGTCCTAGTCAATCAAAATCCATAAAAAAAAAAAGGGAAAAGAGAAAATATAAAGAGAATTTGGAATTTACTGGAACTCCCAGAAAATTGTCAAAGACTGGTTAAGAAGGGTTAAAATATACAAATTTGGAAAATTCAACCCTGTTGACAAAGAGAATTTAATTTTTTTGTAGGAAAATTCAAAATTGTACGTTTGAGGACTCAATTGAAATTTTTCATGGATTAATTGAATTTATTGAGGAGTTAATTGCAATGAAAATTAATTTTTGAAGTCAATTTAGGCTTTAATTGAAAGAAATTAAAGTCTATGGGTTGAATTGCAAATTTTAAGAGTTAATTTGGTCAGATCAGGGTCTTAATTGTATAAATATTAAAGTTTGATGAGCAATTAGAGACTTAAAAGGACTAACTTATAAGAAGCATGAGATTTCAAGGTTTGAAATTGTTGAAATCAAGGATCGAATTGAAGAAAATTGCAAAGACGCTCAAATTCAGGGTTGGCAATTGAGTTTGGTAGTTGTGAAATTGCATGAAATTAGAAGTTTAGGAGGAAATTACGGGTAAAATTAAAAGAAATGGGAAGAACAAGGATTAAATTGAAGTTTGAAAAATCTCAAATTAAAAAATCCTAATTTCTAAGATTTAGCCAGTATGACATCATTTAGCTATTATGCACCTTCTTCTTTGAAAATTTTGACTGATCAAGTAGACACTTTTAAGTGAGTGAATGTGGTGTTTCCGACCACCTTTAAGGTTGTAACCACCACCCTTCAACTAAAAAACACCCTTTATACAACCCCATTTCCATGAAATCAAAAATTTACATCCTATTTTCTCCAATTATCTCATAAACATCTTGTCCACGATCAGTCACCCCAGTGTTTTCAGATTCTATGTTGATTAGGTTGGCACTTTGAAATGATTGAATGTGGAGCTAAAGACCTCCAAATTGAGTGAGATTGGATCCAATATAAAGGGATGCACCCTTCTACCATGATCAGGTGATCTCAGGCAATGTTGACATCAGTATTGCTCCAGCGAAGCCATGAAAGTGGCCAACCCAGTTAGTCTTAATTAAGACACCCATTTGTACCACAACACCCAACTCTTTCATGTGTTCACACTTAAAAACTCCAAAAAGGTTCTTATCAAGGGTTTAAAACCTTTATCTCAAGATCAATAGGCTAGAAACACTTTACTTTAGCCTCTAAGTTCATTACAAAACCACTTAAATCCAAAACCATTGATTCAGTGGTGAAACCAACTTAGTTTTGCTTTGTTAGAACCTTAACAAACTTATCTAGAAGATATGAATCCACCTATAAAAGGAGGGGTAATCAGAAAGAGGAAGGAAACTTTAGAAATGCATCCCTATTTGAAGATTTTAATCTTGGAAGGTATATTCTTACAAGCCTTGAAAGTGGAGTCCATATGGCCTCATGGATTGATTTTTATGGTTTAAATGCATTGTTTTGAATGTGTTGACATGTTGATGATTACTTTAATATGTCATGTTTGCATCTAAGTTTGATTTGAAATTTGCCAAATATGTTGGCATGGTTATGATGTTCTTATGTTTTAGTTTTACATGTTTCTGGATTTCTAAGTTTTATTTGGTTCAAGTTAAAGGTTTAGGAAGACGTTTTGAATCCAAGTTTGTTTTATTCAATTATGTTTGGTTATGATAATGTGGATTGTTGAGGCCAAAAGAGTATGGTTTAGAGGCTTAAAATGTGTTTTCTGGGTTTAGCACCATGCTGGGTTTTATAGGCAAATTTGAGTTCGTGTTCTTTATGTTCATCTAATGAAAATTGTCGTAGGTGTTAGTTTTAAGTCTCGTTTTATTTTAATTCTAGTTTCTATAAGTTCATATATCATTATTAGTAAATAATCTAGGGTTTTCAATCATTGATAACATGTTTTTGTGGGTTTTAATCTTTTTGTTTTGGTTTTTAACTGAAACATAATTCTAACAAAATCATGATGTTTGAAGCATAATCGAAGCAAATTGACACTTGATTCTTGATCTATGCATGATTACGATTAAAACTTTGCCTTTTACTGTTTGAAATTTGATATGGTTTGATGTTCATGTTGTTGGGTTTATGTTTAAATGTTCTTGGTGTCCTTCATCCTTTTTATGTTTGATCTGTTTTTCTCAAGAAATTTTTGAACTTTTATGTTTTTTTTTATGTTGAATCTGTTTTGGTTTTGGGTCCTTGTTTTGGTTTGTTGTCGGGTGAATCGAGTTTGGTCTAAATTGAGTCAGTCGTTAGGTCCTGTTTGGTTTGCAAACACCCTTTAAGCTTGTTTTGGGTGGTTTTTACTTCAAAGGAAATTGAGTTTTTTGCCAAACGTGGCCTTACAAAAATACAAAATAATAATAATAATAATAATAATAATAATAATAATAATAATACAAATGTCTTTTTCCGTGTTGCATACGGCCAAGTATCTCAAAAATGCAAAAATCATATTTTTGCTTAAAATATAGATATATAAAAATACATGTTGTGTTGCGTTTTAGATTTAATAATCAATTTATTGGATTTAATTATGAGAACTTAATTAATATTTCAATAACCCCTATAAATTTTAATTCATGGAATTAATGATCAATATTCTAGTGTAAATATTGGACTTACAAGTAAATTGGTATTTAAATGTTAAGAGTTGAGAGTTTTTTTTTTATCATAATATACAAATTGTAGTAAACCTTTCTATAAGAATTCATTTGGGCGCGCACATGAGTCCATAATAAATTCAAAACGCTAGATTTATTTTAATGGATAAATCCCCATCCTAAGATATAGATAGACCACTGGTTAGAAACTTATCAAAATCTTTAAACCACATTCAAACCACATAATATAGTCTACTTCAAGTAGGCTGTCAATCTCTTGCCTTTTGAATTTATGAAAAAATCAATATATTCAGGTTTTCTAACCGCTCTAAACCAAGCAACTAGATGACGACTCTCATACCCCAACACCACATGTCAACAGGTATTTTTGTCAAATTAGACATTGCCAATGAACTTAATTTGAATATATAAACCCTTAAACTTTCAATGTATTATAGCATCTGATCTCTTCATTCAATTAGATGTGTACACATTGCCAACATAAAATGAATATAAGTTGTACAGAAAGAGCACATGAGATTATGAATTGAAATTTAGTGTGTGGATTTCCAAGCCCAAAACTCAAGTACAAAGATTGATATAGCCAATTTCAACAATTTGAGGGACGTGAAATGAATTTGATTAACCAAAAAAAAAAAAATCCCTCGCAAATACTTTTATCAACAAATAAAACTTCAATAGCACATACAAAATGCCCCACTGGACACCAGAATGCTGGATCCTGTTAGCCATCCTTAGGCTGTAGAATTCTTGAAAAAAAAGAAAAACGAAGTGATCCACCAACCAATTATCAGACTGAGAATTAATGATCCTGATCTTCGAACACCAACTTTTTGCAAAATTTGCCTGTCCATCATTATCTTTCGAGGAGAAACCAGAAAAAAAAAAAAAAAAACCATCTTGCATTGAACAATTTGGATACAAGGCTCTAAGTCTCCAGACATCTAGAGCACATGTTGTTTTCAATCGTAGACTTAGCAATTAATATTCTTAATGTTTTTCTGTCGCAAAAAAAAGACAATTGATCATAGAGATTTCATAAAACACATGCAAATTAACTTGAATGTTCAGAGGAGTTTTGAAGTATATATAGAGAAAAAAACGAAAATATATGGGAATAACATTAATTCCCACTCATGCATGTTAAGAATTGGAAGACCAGAGAACTGAAATAAAAAAATACTTAAAAAATTACTCCCTTGCACCTCCTAAAACATCCACTATATAGAAACTAGTTAGTTTCCTTGTGATAATTGAAACAAAAATTTTTTTATTCATGTGAAGTCAACTCACAAGCTAGCCAGGGTCAAGAAAAATATTAGTTAATTAAAGCCTTCAATAATACGTCATCAAAAGAGCTGAACCTCCATTCACATTGATTCCTTGTTTTTGTACAACTTTTTTGCAATTCTGAAAGTTAATCCCCCCCCAAAAAAATATTTTGGTAAAGATTATATCACCACTCAAATTTCTTGGTTTTTGAAGAAAAACTTTTCCTTGCGAATAAATTATTTTTCATCCAATATTTGATACCTCAAAATAATTCCAAAAGGGAGCAGTTGTTTCACTCTAGTCTCTTAATTTGAGTTGAATCAGGAATGAGATTTCCTTCACAATCATACATAATTTTCCCGGAAAAATCTATTGGCCTACACCTTTCCCCCATGATGATTGACCTCCTCCAAATTTCTTCATCACCATCCTCATCTCGCGCCAGCTTCCTCCAAGAAATCATCTTCACCATTGAATGAGCCTTTTCTTTAATATCACTATTTATCTTTGAAAGAAGCTTTTTCTCACTTGAATGTGAAGTTACTCTTTCCTCATCTTTTTGTCTATGTGATCTTGCTTTGTGATGAGAAGCGCATAGGAATGTTACAAGAGAAAATACACTAAGTATGGCTACAAAAGCAAGGAAATAGGAGATTGGGGTTTTTGATAAAAATGAATTGTTTTGCGTGGAGAGGGCTAGTAGAGGTCTTGCCATGGAAATCAGAAGCAGAAAACAAAGAACGTGAAGGAGAGCAGATGTTGAGAATTAAGGCTACCCAGTATGGAAAAACCTAACTACTTAAAATTCTCGAAGAGGACACAGTTAGTCAAGAATTCATTGGCAGTTCCGTTTCACGTTGGAGCTGACATGCATATAGACTTGACTATTGACTTGGGTCGTGCTTGAAGAATTGAAGTCTTTTTGATCTTTTACTAGTCAAAAGTTTTGAACGGTGCCTCTAGTTATTGAGAATTAAGTTAAATTTTGTGATCTAGCTAGGCCTTACTGCTTGTAGAAAAAACTGGAGAGGCTTCTAGGAAAAGACCATAAAGTACCAAAAACTATTTGAATTATTTTATTAGATTATTGGTAGGAGTCATAGTAAAATTTGTCTCCTATATCATACAATATTAATGTCGTTATTACCAATCACTCTGTTAATTATATGAAAATCATCCACCACCCACTGTCTGATTACATTAATCTCCTTGCTAATCTCATAAATAAATCGCGGGGGGGGGGGGGGGGGGGGGGGGGGGGGGGTGGAAAAACGG
>Ga0325404_1005841_pt1 | contig 12942 bp, 9 predicted proteins | sample PopdelMetagenome_18_FD_205664 | JGI IMG/M metagenome (GOLD analysis project Ga0325404, IMG submission 205664) | Populus deltoides microbial communities from Bellville, Georgia, United States - Xylem-Control-R1 | ecosystem: Host-associated > Plants > Phyllosphere > Stem > Wood/Secondary xylem... | reverse complement strand
GGAGTTCTCCTGACAGCTTATGCTCCTTTGAGGAAGCAACAGAGTTATGGAGAATGAAGCCCTACTGAAAGGGATTGCAACTGCTAAGGAAATTGCGTGGTTCAGGCACTCTCTTTTCTTAATATTTACTAGTTATTCTACCTGTAAAATTGGATGAATATATACAAAATACAAGAACAAGACTGAATTGATTGGGTTTAAAAACAACTGTGCCTTGGGCGGGCCTATGAGGAAGGGGTGTGTGTGTGTGATGGTGAAAAGTTTCAACAAAGGAAGGATATGAAGAATAACCTTGGAGAGATTCAACTGGACATTTAGCAAGGAAGAATCTTTATTTCGGTGATGATTGTCAATTGGGTCTTGTTTGGAAGCTCAAGTAGAAGAGAATCAAAGCAAGCTAACTAGAACCGCCATCTAAGTCATCAAAAATCTTTTTTTTTTACCAAGTCAAATACTCTGAATCCTGAATTTTACAAAGCCCTATTTTACAACTATGTGCAAAAATACAAACTGGTATGAATTGAAGTCTCCTTGTAACCCCCCCGCCTCCACTTAAACAAGCATCCAGGTAGTGTAAAAGTGGAATATGCAGTTGAGATTTCAATCGCAGGGCCATTCATCTGGCAGAAAACTAGAAAGATCAAGAACTGATAACACCAGACGCTCATGATCATCCAAGCTTTCTTGATTTACTTCTACTGACGATTTTCAGTTGGAGATGTTACAACTTGAGTAATTACATGTATTCAGTGTTACGGCATCCCTTTGGACCACCATATATCGCACCAACAAACAAGAAAAAAAACTGAAAGACGAGGTACTTTCATAGTTCATCAAATTCTGTTGAGGTATATTTACAGTTCCTGGAAAATGGTACAAAACTACTGTAACATTTGAATTGAGGACACCACAATTGTAGCTTCCAGTGCGTGCTTCATCTAAAATCACAAGCAGCGAGGGAGCCTTCACTATTACAAATCTTATGGATACAACTGGAACTACACATCATATACAGGCAACCGCTCTTCAATGGGGACGCGGCAGATTGGACATTTTTTACACTTCTCGCAGCAAGTGCTGAAGGCAAATTGAAGAAGATAATAACAAAAGGAATCAACACATTTAAACAGACAATTTCTACTTAATGTGAACACGGGAAAGTTACGGGGAAAGCAGATTTTATTTTTTATTTTTAACAAGCAATGCTTCTTTTACTTGTACATGACATGAACAATCATTATGAAGGCAATGGGGTTAAGCGACAAGCTAGCTTTGTTCCTTGCGGCTAAGTTCCATCATCAATGAAAAGCTTCTCTCACCAATAATCTTAATTCTTTTTTATTTTTCATTCAAAGGTGTGTACTGTTCACAGCATCAACAAATAACAATAAAAGAAAAGTGGATCCACATACCTGCAAAGGGCATGATGCCTGCATGGAAGCAGGACCACATTAATTTGTCCTTCGAAACATATTCTACATAGGATTTTGTCCTGATAGATACATCGAATCAGCACAGTGAGAACCAAAATAAACATTGAAAACATGACTGGTATCACAAAGATTAAAAAGAACATAAAAGACAACAAGGTTGTTCCCAGAAACTATTACATTTTGAAGCCTTTCATACTCCTCCTGGCTAAATTTTGTAATTTCTGTCTGCTCAATGAGCAAAGCATGTAATCTCCGAATCTGATATGAAAGAATTGAAGAGTTAAAGTTGTATTTTTTTATTAAGAAAAGGCATAGTTCAGCAAAATAACTGTCTGGATTGATACAAATAAATCTAAAACTTGAGCCTTACTGAAAGGGCAAAACAATTGTTTGTACCTCATCAACAAGTTCAGTTTTGGGCTTCTTCTTCACAATTTCTGCTGAAAAAGTGTTGTAGCTGAGTAATAAGAGCAGAAGGAAATATTAGAAAAGATATAACTTAGCATAACTTCTGTGATCTAAAAAGAAATTATGCACAGTATGTACACTGCTCTAAATTATTCATCAACTGGAAGCACAAATTATGTTAAGGAACTTTATGGCAAGGCAGCTTCTCTAGCGAGCAAAGGCACTGCCTTCATTTCGGATGCCAGTCAAGAGTGGCCAACACTTAGTTAGGTGTGACCTGAATAGTGGTCACTCACGGCTGACATTGGGTCGAGTCCATGCCAATTTTCCATAGACAGCGCTTGAGACTGAGTTTCAGTTGACAACTGGTTGAATTTGATTGAATAGGAAGAGTGCCTTCGAAACTTTTGCAAAGGGCATTGTAGAATTTGCCAGCATGGCCAATGCACTCATGGTTTCAAGTCAGAGGTGCAGATGCAGTTGCACAGGTGTTACATAATGGTCACAAACAACGCATGGTTGCAGGGCTTGGGAAGTTGGGGAGTGACAATACCTGTGGTGATGGTTGGGTCTGGAAGGGATGGCCCTCCCAGAGCCACCCGACCCAAGATAAGTATTATTCACCACCAAGCGCACCCACACTTTGCTCATTTCATTGCAGCCATGAATTGTTAACATATTTTAGCAAATTGTCTTTTAATGTACACATTTTAATTGGTTTCACAAGAAATGACAGTTGAAATACTCTAAATGAATAGATGCCTTATTAGAATCAATATTTTTATGTGTCTTATCTCATCAAGTGATGTGCATTTCAGCAATCTAGCATAATCGTGCATAGAAGAAGAGATTGTAGCAATATTTTGTTAAAAAAAAAAAAGATTTTAACATTTTCAAGTGTAATGGTGTGATTCCAGAATCATGGCCCCATTAAACCATATGATGGAATGGAACCTTCCAATTCTGTTGCGCAACAGATGAAAGCATTCTTATTGTCATAGCACAATACAGAACACTGCCACCAAAATTTGATTGGTAGGACCAACATATCCCTTGACCAACCAATGGAAATTTTGAAGCCTTGAAAGCCAGAAGAGTGGAAGATCCGTATGATTAGGGGTTAAAGCAACTATCTCCAGACACTGAAGCAATTAAAGTATATAACTGCCCAGCTCAGCAAAACCCTAAAGTTAAAACGCTATCAGTTTCTTTGACATTTAACTCGTCCGCAACAAGAAAATGTATGCATTAAATGTTTCTGTAATCCTCATGGCTGTGCTGTTCATAATAACACAATTGCAAATGAAATTTCTCCCCATTCTTTTTGCATATTTCAGCACCATATATTCCAGTATCTCGAGATGTGTGTGCATGTCCAACTATGTTTGAGTGATACAAAGTGTATCTGTGTATATGATGCAACTCTGAATATGTTAAATGGAGTTTTAATAAATTTATCTCGAGACATAGAGGTAAAAGGAAGGTGAAGGCAATACTGGAAATACATATCCTTGGAACCTTCAGAGAATATTATGCCTCTGGACAGAGGAAATGAAACTAAAAAATCCAACAGAAAGGCATCGAATTTTTTAGCATAGAGAACATACCCTGAACCTCCAGCACAATAAAGTCTAGCCCGCTCTTCACTACTACCCTCATCAATTGACCACCACCCCAGTAACCTGTCAACAGGACCCAACCATAAGAAATAATTACCGCTTCATAGTCCTAGCATTTCATTGCAGGTGGTTACTGGTTTAGCAGGGTCGTTCAAATTTTATATTTACCAAGAAAAACCTTTACCTGGATCCACGGTACAAAAATTCAAAATAATCACAAGCTTTTGAAGTGACAGCAAAGTATCTACCAGAACCAGCTCCAATACTTAGTAAAAGGACAATCTTCTCCACCAATCTATATGCAGCAAACAAAACCCCAGCTCCTTGAATCAACAAAAGCGGAGCAAAAAGAATCAGAAATGGAATATGTTCAGCACCAGGTGGAGTTCCCTGAAATTGATGGGAATAAAAAGGAAAGGTAAATTTTACTATGAACCTAACTTGGGAAAATTTGAAAACAATCATCGCAAGGAATTGCCAACACCTATGATACCTCCAAGCGCATGAAAAGCATGATCTGGAAACCAATGAAAGGAATTTTCATAAAGTGTCCACCGATCTCCTGAGGGTTGCATATTCCACTGCTCTGGTGGTCATCTTCATCTGATACCATCAAGCCTCTATTCCAGTCAACATATCTACTTGTTGATGATGAACTGGGTCCTCCATTACAGGAATGCCTATGAATTACTGGATTATACCACTTTGTGCAAACTAGAAAGGCAAAGCACTCTGCAATTCTGTCAGGGGAGTAATTTGATTATTTCAGCATGCACTGACATGAAAAATCAAAACCAACTTAAGTTTCTGTTAACAGAAAGGGATGATACCCATAATTTATAAACAAGTCCCACCAACCAAGAACTACCAAATCACCTGCAAGTAGCACCCGTAATTAGAGAAAAATAAAAGACAACACAGCATGATAGTTGTTAAATGCTACTGACCAAGGATATATTTGCCATATGGTGAATAGGCACCTAAATACACGCTGCCTTTTCTCTCTCTAAGAAAATTGATTCTTGAAATGGTTGAAATGGAGGAAATGGGAACAAAACAGTGAGACCAATTCCAAGTCCATAATTAAAAATGTCCTGGGTTTCACACCCACATCCAGGCCATGTCGTGTAGTGTTAGAAAAGGGTGTCTTGAGCTAATAGTGAATAGTCTAAAAAACACAGTTTGGAAAGATTACAGAAAACTAGTTTGAAAGGTGTTGATTTTTCCTGTCACTCAGCACAGAAAATAATTTTTTGATGGACAATAAACAACTCACCACATAACTTGAGAAGAGTGAATATGGTTGCAGCAATGAAGAAGACCATAGATATTGCAACCCAGAAGTGCTAGAAGCCAAAAGATAACAAATATGTCATCAGACATTCAGAGGGAAAATCAGAAACTGAAAATTCCCAAACACAAGCACAATAAATATTCAAAAGCAAAAAAACTTCATCATATCTACCACAATATTTGACTAGGGAACCATTCAATAACATCTACTTTATTTGAGCATTTGAGGAAACAAAAGATATTAGGTACTTTGGCCCCTTGTCTGTTTAAATCAAATTAAGATTCTGCTTGTTGCACCTTTAATAACTAGAACCTGAACAAGAATGTCATTTATTGCACCTTTACAGTCATCATTTTCTTAAAACAGCAAACTGTATACGCCCTAACTGGATAAGCAGCTGCCCAGCAATGGCTAATCAATCACCATTATATGCTACATAGATCCTAAAATTATTTGTAAATTCAAAAAGAACTCTAAACTTACAGGAAGAGTCTCCCATATTGCTTCATCGCTCATGCTTTCTTCATCTCCAGGCATTAAAGCTCTACACATCCTAGAATAGAAAATTATAGAAAAAGAAATACATCAAAAAATTGCTTGCCAAGGAATACTTGTGTGTGTGCATGGACACACTAAAACTACAACTTGAAGCAACGTTATAATTTGATCCTAGAACCAACCCCTCCCATGTACCACAAAAGCTAGAATGTCTAAAACCTACCCATCATGCTCCAATTAAACATGGATTTGCAATCTGATTTTTCATGAAATAGTATTTTGGATAACCAAAATCCAGCAACATCAAAGTCCTTTTACTGGTTTTGAAGCAGGGGCGGAGTTGGGATTGAAAGATGTGGGGGGGCAAAGAAAAAGTTTCCAAGAAATGCGGGGGGTAAAATCTAAAAAGAAGAGGATAAATTTAAGCTAATAAAATTAAAAAGCATTAAAATGAATATTTTGAAAATTTTAAAGGGGGCAGTTGCCCCCTTGTCCTCTATGTAACTCTGCCCCTGTTTTGAAGCATTCATAACTAACTGGATCAAGGAAGAATTTTTGGCCCAAAAGTTCAGAGCACAAAATTTATAGTTCTAACCCAAAAGGGAAAGAAAAAAAATAGAAGAAGAGGGTGAGATAGTTGCTTGTCATTGCTTAATTTCCTTTAGCATGTTCATATAAATGTCTTGAAACTTGATTTCTACACGAACATGAAGTGAAAACAAGTCTTCTCATCAAAGCTTAACAGCGAAGCCAGCTAGTAGCACTGCACATACGCATTCTTTTATACACATTAGCGTGCATTCACCTTCTCCTACCGTAGGGAATCCATAGTAAGATCAAGCAACAGACTGTCCTGCTGCATCCAATCACACAAATAAATACATGTGTACACCAAATGAGACAAAGCCCAAAAACCAAACACCAACTACCTGCCCTGTGAATGCTAGCTTACCCCCTCTAAGTGCATGCCACCTATGACTATTGCCATCATCCCATATTCAGGCAAGGTGGCATATTCCTAAGCCAGTATTGCAAACTAAATGTGACAATGAACCACATCTCAAAATATTCTGCATGTGAAAGGCAAGCAGAAAGGGAAGCAATGGAAGATGTGCGTTTGGGATATTCCTAGGTTGCTGAAGGAAAGACTTCTTAAAAATCATTTACTCTGCATTTGAACTAGCAATTAATCACAGAATTTGTACTTTCAATGATTTGTGCCATAGATATGTCCATAATAGACCTTGCAAGACTGGTGGAGCCAAAATTACAGAATACTAACATTTTTATGCATTAGCAGAATGATCCAAATAAGTACTCAGGTAAAAAAAACAGAGAAAGTAGAGACTGAAAGATAGATTACCTGATGTTATCAATCAAAATTGCTGTTTCAAATGCTAACAATGGAAGAAAGACAATCTTCAAATTTACAACTGCAATACATTCAGAACACAAATCAAAATAATTAACCAGGTCCGGGCACTTTGAAGAAGTATTCTAACCCATGAACGCTGATAAACCTAAACCGAGGTTCATCAGATGCATAATGCAAATAAAAGATTGATGCAACAACATATCTGAATAAATGCTGGAAATCTAATAGTGTCAAAGATGATTATGTGATTAAGAATGCTTCCTTTTTACCATAAATGCTCTCGAGATGTATACAGAGTAGAATTTCAAAAGCAACAAGCAATGGCGTCGCCATGACAGCATGACATGGTGCCCACTGTCCATGAGAAAGAAGATTTTAGCACTTTTAACTACTGGTTGGTAAATCATTTTCGAATTCCCCTGGGGAATCCTGTAACAAATTGTCACACAATAAATATAGCTCAAGTAAGTTAAAAATATCCCATACATGGCGATCATGGGGCATTGACGGAGCAGGTAAGGAAAACCGACCACGTGCAACAACTGCATGAAATAGCCACAGAGGTGCAAATACAATCCTGCACAATATAATAAAATCCCAAGACTACTGAATAGCTTATAAGGAAAAGAAAATAAATCATTACAAGGTCAGATGCAGGGTATAACTACTAAATCCATGCACTTGAACATGGATGTCATCCAAATTCCATCTGGTTACAACTGAAAATATTTTATGGGAGATATTACATTTTCTTGTCCTCGGTGCTGTTACAATACATGCTTGAGCGTATAAATTAGTTAAAGAAAAAAATAGAGACGAAAACACAAGAACGTACTTGCATTTAAAGAATCAAAATATATAGATCTCAAGAAGTTGTAAATAATAGAATACTTGGCAATATAACTTAAGAATGAAATTGAACATTGCAGCTCACACTTTTTAAGCACATGTAGGACCATCTTATAGGTAGTGTTTGGTATTTGTTCCTAGATAAAAACCAACAACAAAAAAGAAAAGAAAAGAAAGGAAAGGAAAAGGAATATAGGACTAAGGCGGAGTTGTGTTTGGTAATCATGTACAAGATAGAGTAAGCGCCTTTGTATCATATTTGGTTGATGGTGTACAAGACAATATAAAATGCAAAAAAAAAAAAAAAAAAAACATTTTACCCTTATATTATTTTTTCTTTATATAATACATTTGAAACACTAGATATTTATTTACATTTCATTATCATGCATCATTTACTTATTTAATAATTTATTAATAGTAATATTCTTTTCATTTCACATCATGCTAAAAATAAATTATTAATTTTATAATTTTTTATTTAAATTTTGAAAAAAATATTAAATCAATAAATTATTTATTTATTAATTATTTTTACTTTTAATGTAGTATAAAAAAAATCATTTATCTGGTAAATGTCTAATAAATTGTAATTTACTTTGGTTAATGTTAATTTATTTTTTTATTGGTATGTGTTAGGAATTATTTATAATCTATTTTAGATAGTTAATTTTATTCAATTTTCATTTGATTGAATGATAAATAAAGTTGTATAATAAAAATAAAGTTTTATTTGAACATGACATTGGCTGGAATTGTGACCGGATTCCATCCTATCAAAATTCTCTCTCCTTACTTTCTATTCTCTCTCTCTCTTCTTAATATTTTTCTTTTTTTTATGATTTTTTCTTTTTTTTTCAAATTCAATGGTGGGAATTAAATGTTGCAAAATTAACGGTCCAGATCTTGAGTTGGGGATAGAGATGAGAATTTTCAAATGTTTTCAAGGATACTTATAGGGAAAAAATATTACTTCTATCCTTCTTTAGGGACAAAAATCGGCTCAATTTCTATTTCTATTTCGAAGACGAAGATGAAAATGAGGTTTTGTTCCATCTCTACTACCAAATAGGTTTTTATTCTAGTTGTCTCCGTCCCTTCTGTTATGTTAAAATAACCAAAGGCTTTCATAGGTTCCAGAACTGGAAACCACAGTCGTGTTTCAAATTAAAAAACATTAGCAGAAGCACCATATAGCCTGTTAGGTTTCACATGGAAAATTGAAGTTTAAATTCTAAAGGAGAAACCACTATTATGGTTCTCAAGGTCAAGGTGATTATAGCTAGCGAGTAGCATTGCCTGGCGTTAATTTCATTTTTTCACTAAATTGAACAAAATACTGTTTATCCATAAATGGCAATAGCTAAATTGTTGCCACATGAATCTAGTTTACAAGCACAACATAATCCAGTAATCCACACCGCACCAAGCACATACATATAAGGCAAAAATTATGCAAGCAACTGAAAACTAATTGTGAAGGCAGGACTTCATCAACATTACAAGATGTACCATTCAATGCATGTATTCGTTTGAGCAGACAATAAAACGGACAAAAACCCAAAGATTTTCACAAAGTATTAATCTCAATCAAGCACTCTAAAAAGCCCCCTTTACACAGTGATTAAACCCGAGATGTTAAAAGAACCACAAATTCACAAAATAGGTCATCAAGAATTCCCATAAAACACTAAATTTTAGAGATTTCTCAAGATATTCACTTTCTCAGCAGCCAAACACAGAGAGAGAAAAAATATTAAAAAAAAAAGGGTTACTAAAGAGGAAAAAAAAAACTGACCACCAATAGTAAGAAACAGCACGGTCTAGCTTGAAAGAAAGCAAAAGCGTGAATGAGAAAAGCAAGGCATGAGCCATAAGGCCCTGTGATGACTTGGCGACTCTCCTCCAGCTCATCACCACTCTTCTTTGAACCAGCAGAGAAGGAATTTATAAGGCAAGTTCCAATTTCCGGAGAATTGACTCCCTTTCTATTTCGGATTTAGCTTGCTTGTGTTTTCGGAAGAGGAAACTGTGAGCGAGAGAAAAGAATTCGGAAATTGCAGAGTGAATGAATCATGAATGGCATCGAAACAGAGACATTTTTGTCGTCATGGCTTCACTTTCACGGCAAAACAAAGTGAAAGAGACATCTTTTATATTGACGGAAATAGACATGGTTTTTTGGTTTAATTACAGGACTGTTGTCCGGATTCGTGGGAGAATGGTCGGGGTGGTTTGGTAACGAGTGATGAGAGAAAAGGGTAAAGAAGACAAAGTCGTTGGTTGCATTGAAAATAACCATTGCACTCAAAAAGTTTCTGAAGTGCATTGGCAAATGGATAATTTCCCGTTTCATCTTCCGTTCGTACCAAGATAATGAATATATATATATATATATATATATATATATATTATGTCAAGTTGCAAGTTTAGCACTAGGAGGCACACAAGCTAGTCGGTGATGGGAAGGGATTATCAATTTGATGATTATTAATGGAAAGGGAATCATTGTATGGAGTAAGGTGTAGGTGAAAAGGTGGAAGGCACCATCAGAAGTGCTTGATTGAGCGATGATGTGACAGATGAACATCTTTGATTGCTTTCAACTCCATAATGATTGCTGGATCGGTTAATGACTTTGCTTTCCATCCTATCATTTTGAATTTGATTCAAGCAGTTCATGGCAATTTCTTGAGTATTTTGACAGGACATTTCCTTATTCTTGGTGCGTTTGTGCACGGAATAATAAGGTTGTTTTTTTAAAAAAATTATTTTTTATTTTTAAAAAGTATTTTTAATATTAACACATCAAAATAATTTAAAAATACTAAAAAATATATTAATTTAAAATAAAAATAAAAATAATTTTTTTTTTCTAAAATACTTTTTAAATGTAAAAACAAACTCGAAAAAAATTTAAAATTAAACCACTCAATAAATAGATTTTATCAAATTCTATCAATCCTATCCACCTCAATTGAATAAATTATGAAATGTAATAAATAAATAAAAATAATATTATTTTAATTTTTATTAAAAAAATAAAAACAATGTTAATTTAATGATTCAATAACTTTGTTATTTTATGGGTCGGATCCCAAACCAACAACCATATATATAAACTAGTCATGACCATTAAAAAAATCAGGAAAATCTTAAATTTCACTCTCCAGCTCAAAGATCGTAATTTCATTTTTTCTAGTCAATAATTCACTGCCATTAATGAATATTCAATAATGAAAACCAATAAACATGGCAGGTAGATTACTTTCAGTGCTTCGTTTGCAGAGTTTTGGTAAGGAAATTAATTTTGCCTGACAGTTTAATTATAGCAGCGTTGAACAAATTCCTACGCCGCCGGCTCTCAATTGCAATCCAACAATGTCCGGTTCGAGAGTTTCTGTGTAGCTATAAAATTTCATCTTGAATTTAATATTAGCCTCCGTTTTCTTGCAGGTTTGTTTTTCCGAGAACATATCCAACATGAAGGTTATACACCTAACATTTAAGGTTCTAAATGGATCAATCAAAGATGGTTGAAACTATTGGTTTAATGTTTTGAAAGGTAAAAACAAGAGTAAAGTGTGATGCTATATTTGGTAAAAAAAAAAATTTCAAAAATATTAGTGTTTATATATTCCTGATTTAACCGGCTAGGTTCATGATCAATTGTAATTCAAAATTCTTTTATCGAAATATTTTAATTTATACTTAATTTTTATCGTATAGAATATGAATGATGAGATTTAAACTTGTAATTATTTGATTAATAATATTTTGATACCATGTGATAAAAAAAAATTTAATCCAAAAATTTAAACTCTTAAATAAAATCCTAAATTATAATTTATATTATTATCTAATAATTTCATATCCAATTAAGCTCTTTGAGAGACAATAAAATTGTTTTCAAAATCTCTATAATTCTTCTTGAAAACTTAAGGTAAAATTGGCATTGGCTTGAGTTGTTTCATGGATTTATTTTTTTATTTTTTTACATGGAAGCTCTTTATTATAATTATATAAAGAGAGTATTTAAAAATGTGATAACAATTATTTTTTAAAGTATATTTTATTTGAAAATATATTAAAATAATATTTTTTATTTTTTAAAAATTATTTTTAATATCAAAATAACAAAAATAATCTAATAACATAATTTTTTTTTTTCAAATTTTACCCAATAACATCCGGAATGAAATACCAAAAAGGATCTACCCAGCAATCGCAAGATAATGGCCTGTCGGGCACGTCTCATCAGAAATCTACCTGACCTTCGGCAACGGGAAAAGAATAACGATATTGAATTCAACGGCGCCAAAAGCATGGGCAAATCCTGGCACGCCACCGCCTATCAATTCAAATCCCGGCATCCTCTCCCGTCGTTTCTTTTTTAAAAGTACAGCACTTACAAGGATGTTATTACCACCGCATACCACGATGCTTAACTTGAAAGCTGGTTTGGCTTAAAGTTGAAAATGCAGCGTCTTAGATGCATCCATGGGAGTTTCTTTCGCCGCGGACTCTATAAGATTCTCACTGTTAGGAGATCCGAAGGCCAAAGGGAAAAAAGAAAAGATCACACACAAACACGAGCTTTTAAATGATTTTACCAAGTCTGTAATCTTCACCGTTACGTTGTGTTGGATTTGAAGTTAAAATTTGAAGGTTTAATAACTGCTAATGCATTAAAATGCAAGAAAAAAAATGAAATGTTAAGGATATTTGCTTGGTGTGGAAAAATTAAGTTTAATGATGAGATACAATAAATTTTAAAACAAAAATAAAATTTAATAAAGATGAAAGAAAAAATAATAGATAATCATATAACAATGGGACCTAATATTATTTTTAGGAAAAAAAAGGGAAATGAGCCAAGATATTAAAAGAAATATTCCAAACAATATTTTGCCATTTTTATATCTTGTTAACCTACCCCTGATTAGGTTAACATCTCAATCTCGTCAGAATAATACAAAATATTAAACATAAATAGCTAGAATTTGAATAGCGGTTATTTTTTTAAATATTTTTTTTAAAAAAATTAACATCAACATATTAAAATAATAAAAAATAAATAAAAATAAATTAAATTCAAGCAAAAATAATAATTTTAAAATTCTGAAAACATCATTTCTACCGTAAAAACAAACATGAAAATGTTCTTAAAGCAGATAAAGTTTGAACTTGGAGAATACAAAACATACTAAACAGTCAATATTAGCTTAACCATATATACACGTGACTTGGATAATAACCATGAAAATTTGGAACTTCTCAGATGAAGAAAAACATCAGTACTTCTTCATCACTTATTTTACACTCGTCTTGTTTATATATATATATATATATATATATATATATAACCTCATACACGTACAATGACATCGACATAGTTACCTGACCTTCGGCAACTAGCCTCTTCCTTCTTTCATATCCTTGGCCACAACTATAGCGATATACTCC
>Ga0325404_1005839_pt1 | contig 12946 bp, 7 predicted proteins | sample PopdelMetagenome_18_FD_205664 | JGI IMG/M metagenome (GOLD analysis project Ga0325404, IMG submission 205664) | Populus deltoides microbial communities from Bellville, Georgia, United States - Xylem-Control-R1 | ecosystem: Host-associated > Plants > Phyllosphere > Stem > Wood/Secondary xylem... | reverse complement strand
TGCTGGATAAGCCTCTTGATGTCATTGTACCACGGTTTTTATGTCGCAAAACAAAGTGACCATTACTCTTTAATATGTGGCATCGACATTCCTTAATTCGAATGACATTACTTTATAGGAAAATGTTCCCCAATGTGTGACAATGGTAGTTTTTTCCTTCTCTTCCTCTGCCATTCTAATCTAATTATATCCTGAGAACCCGTCTATGAATGAGTATGTGACACTCTTCGCAAAATTGTTAACTAAGATGTCTGTGGTGTAGAGGAAAGTCATTTTTTAGGCTTACCTTGTTCAAGTCTCTATAATCCATACATGCCCTGATCCTGCCATACTTCTTGAAAATTACAACTATATTAGCCACCCATTAAGGATAATGGACCATATTTAGGAATCTTGCATCCCACTGTTTCTATATTTTCCCCTTCACCTTAAGCAGCATATTCGGACGCATTTGTCTGGTCTTCTATTACTTCTTTCCACTAAGGGAATCTTGTGTACCACTATGTCGATGTCTAAACAAGACATATTTGTATAAGTCTAGGCGAAGACATTCGGTTATTCATGTAACAAAGAGATTTACCATCTATTTTCTCGGTTGTAATAAGGGTACCAATCTTTAATTCTTTATTTTCTTATTCAATACCAAAATTTATAACTTTTAGCTCTTCACTAGTGGGTTTCCATGTTTTCTCATAATTTTCTACCAACCTAGTAAACTCTTTTATTTCCTTTTCTTCCCAGTCTTCATCACCCAATTTAATTGTATTATCAAAGTTTGGCTAATTATTCTTATATAATGCAGTGGGTTCATGAATTGATGAAGCTTTTAGGGTTCTTGAAAGTATAAGGTGTGCTCATATAAGTATGTTATTTGTATGGAGAATAAAAGAAAACAAAGATATATTTTGGACACAAGAAAATGCATGATCCTATTAAAATAAAAAGACTCATTTGACAAAGAAGATCTTGTGGCATTATAAGTCAAATTGTGATCAAAACTAAAAACAAGTAGAAACAACAAAGCACAACAACACATCTAGATAGAGGTAAAACATCAAAACAAGACAAAACATTTCAGCATATATGATCAAACAAAATCAATTACTTTTTTAACACAATAGGAGTAAGCTCCATCTTCCAATTCTGGTATGCCCGTCCCTTAACCAGCTTTTCACAAAGGCTTTTGTAGGGACATTGTCGACAGTGTGCACAGACAATTGCCACAGCATCTCATCTTTTAATTTGACCTTCACTTCCTCAATCTGTTCTTTATATTGACATTCCAAACCACTAAGTCTGTCATGCCAGATTTGATCACCTCTACAAACCTTGGAAAGGTCATTCAGAGTGGCAAGATGGCAAGCCCTTCCTTTTCTTGCTTTCATCCTTCAATCTTCTCTATTCTAGCTTCTATTTTGTGACTGACGAGCCGCTTATAGTCATCTTTCTTAGGCTTATACTCGAGATCAAATCTCTAGTCTGCGCATTTAATTTCATCAAATTGACTCATTTTGGCATCCTAATTTCAGGATTATATCAGAAAGAAACCCCATGCTTTAAAAAGCAATTGGCAGCCATCTTTACAGTTTCAAAAACTTTTAGCTTTCTCAACATCGCACCCTTAGAAACCCATTTAGCATTCATAATTTTAAAAGAATAAATGTTTTTGTCTCTACAATCTTCTACCTCGATGAATAGTACAACCACATTCTTGATCATGAAAACTGTCTTCTCATCCTTGACATTTATCAGCATCCTTTTCATGGTATATTTTAGACATTGGTGTAATGAGAAGGCTACTACTCTGGCCATATGGATCCACGGTCTTCCTAATAATGTGTTGTAGAATGGATGGATATCCAGTTTTATACTTCAGTATTGGGTTGATGATAAATTAATTTTTGTATTTTTTAGCATATAATAAAATTAAATAACTAATTCAACCTAGTGGAGTCCATTACCGAGGTTATGAGTTTGGCAGATTGATTAAATATTAATCAAAGAGTCGAGTTGAGATTTTCTTGCTCTATTTTTAGATTTTGTGTTATTTTTTCAATTTCATCATTTAATATGAATTTATATTTAATGTTAGCCTTTAGTATTTGGTCGATAGTGAATCAATTTTTATATTTTTTATTATATAATAAAATTAAAAAAAAATTAATTCAACTCGATAGAATTTATAAACCAGGTAGCGGGTTTGATATATTGATTAAATATTAATTAAAACATTAACTTAAAATTTTTAAAATTTGAATTATTACATGGAGTTTATTAACACTACTGAAAAGTTTATAGCCGTCTTAGATATTTTTTACAAAAAAATAAATAAATTAAATTAAATGAGTCCAAGCGGCAGCAAAAACGCGGGGATATACTAGTCTAATATTCTAAATATCAAAATGTTTGACCGAATTCCCAGAGTTACAGGGAAATTGACAGAGAAATTATGGAGGGTAAGCTTTGTTTGATTCATCTCTATCCTTTTGTTTCTTTTGTATTATTATTCACATGTTTTATTTTCTGTCTTTTTATTAGTTTTTTTCTTCTCCTTGTGAGTTCTATTTCCTCATTAGGCGCTTTCAATGAATTCCATGCTTAAAGAAAAAAACAAAGCTTAAAGCACCGACCTCCTTGACCTGAGAACTTCAAAACCAATGATTTTATCGTGTTAGTAACATCTAGTGGTTCCGGTTTTTTTCGGCATTTTGATTCTGAGACCAAGTTTACAGCATCGCCATGTGAACATGGCCCCCGCCTCGCAGCTTTAGCTTGACTACAATGTGAACAAGGGAAACCACTGCAATATACTGCCATCGGTAATAATAAAAGAAGACAGATTCTTGACTATAATGTTCAAAAGCTCCAAAACTTCCATTCAGAATTATTACAAAGTTTTCCAACACAGTACTGATTGCTCTTAATTTCTTCACCTCATTGCACGCGCGAGGATTATTAGAAGCATGAAAATGGAAAGTCAATTTAGCACAAGAAACCCGAAAAGAGTAATTTAGAGGAGCTGGAAGACATTGCATATGGTCATATATAGTCACTGTACACGTTCCGATCTCTAGTTGTGGGTAATATTCAATGGCCGGTGTCTTATGATGCGCATCAAAACACCAGAGATTCATGACTCATTTATCGGCCGAGGCACGCGTCGATCACCACTAAAAACTGCTTGAATTTATATAAAAAGAATTATAAACAGAAGGGATTTCAGTTTTTTGTGTCACATGAAATATTTTTTATCATTGATAGATTATTTCCCTCTTTGTATTTGAAGACTTCACATTAAAATATTAGAATATGGGGGTTTTTGTTTTTTGGACGGTCCAATTTCTATGGTTAAAAAAGAAAAAAAAAGGAACGTTGGAACTATGATTTCTGTAGTCAAATTAAATTAATTTGCAAGTCAGTGATACTACAAAAACGGTGGCATACTATATATTCAAAAACATTCAATTTTAGTTGAGGTCAGCTATGCAGTGCCGTTGTGTTAGGCCACAGACACTCCTGAGTACAGAAAGATTATTATAGATTTTCCATGCATATATACCTTGAAGATCACTGGAACCATCAAAAGGTTTGAGATATTGTTAATTAAATACAGATCTCATCAGCATGACGACTACTGAGTCTGTACTTGGAAATTGTTAAATTATTTTTTGCAGCTATATTTAGCGTGAAACGTCAAGATGCATGATAAATTAATTGCTGGCTTGTCAGCTGCCCATGCAGGATCGATTTCACCATTGTGGCCTTACTGCCTAGAACTTGTGTTGGCGGGAAGCTTAAGCATGCATCAACAGCAGGTTGATACTTCATATATATATATATATATATATATATATATATATATATATAAAAACAAGGAAGCATTGAATCATGCTTCAACCACAAATTAACCAGAAATGCATCACTAGGGTCATATGTAAGCAATCTGTGTCAAACTTGTAACATTTTATGACCGCAAATATAATTATAAATCCAAGTGTACATTTTAAGGTCTAGAATCTCCCAAGAATTCCAGCCGCCGTAGAGATGAGTGATTTTGTTGGACAAATTGAAGTTTCCACAGAAGCTTCATATTTTCCACACGAGTTCTTTGAGCCTGTTTGTGAAAGGGGTTGATGGTAAGCTTACAAGTGCGAGGAAAAACCTTGAGGAGAAAATAGGTCCAAGACTACTACTTATCATACGGGATTGGCTGCTTAATTCAAGGTCTAGAACTTTCCTAGCCTTTTTTCATAAATTCAGGAGCAGAAAAGAAGAAAGTGAAATAAAAAATTGTTTATCAACTTCAAAAATCGACAAATTAAGCTTTGTCCATTTGAAGGATATATTGCAGCCATATACGTCAAAGAAAAAACAGCTAATTGAGAATTGGAATATTAATTAATAAACAATGTGTAAATGATAATTATGTGTGTGCAAGCACAATATGTGTAATAGTCTCAGGAGAAACTAATCATTAATAAATATTGAAATGGCGGATGAGCTTTGAGAAGGAATTGCACAACATGCATCGATTCTTGTATACACCAGACTGAAAAATCGTGCTGGGTTTCAGCAGTCAAAGGTGGCTGGATTTGATTAAAATTAACATGGGACTAAAAATTTGCTTGATCCTTCAAGCACAAGCAAGGCAAGATACACAAGTTCTGCTTCAAACTGTAGCTGCAGACAGCCCTTGATCCGCCATGGTACCTCAGTGATATTGTTATCTTGGAAACAGCAGACAATCAGGAATTGACTTGTTTACCGTCAAGGCAAGGAATGGTCCAGCATGGCCATGGAAGGAACAAAACGTATTGAGCAGGTAAAGAGGGAATGGAAAACAGCTTTCCAAGAATGCTGACAAGAATTAAATACAGATAGTACTCCACTGCTTACACCCACAATTTCTGATTCTACGTTGGACCACAACGTCACCTGCAACTTTTCTTTACAGGCTCCTGGCTGGCTAGCTAGCCCTCCAAAAACACGCTGAAAGGAATAGATGCTGCATTTCGATTGGAGCTGGACTGATCCAATCAAAAGCCGCTTTTCTCAGAAAATTCTGAAAGCTCCAAATTTTCCCACAACAGGAGAAAAGACGATGCAACCTACGTGTCAAGAGCCTAACGGCTGGTCGGTTTGCATCAGTGGTGACTGAATGTTTTTGCATAATTGTAAAAGAAGCATTCTGTTTTTATTTTTATTTTATACGAAAACGACTACCTGTCATACATCTATTCAGCCACCTCCCATACCTTTTGGTGACTTCGTGGCGTGCCTCATCCACACGAATGCAACCACATAAGAACCCAAGAAATAAAAATCATAAAATATCATCATCGTATATATCCATCATCATCTCTCTTTGACTTGCGTAGCCATTGAAATTAAAATAGCAGGCAGAGATAGAGGTCTCGTTGCATTATTTTGTGTTGCCCACACACACACACACCCACGCACGCACACACGTCTGTGTGTGAATATGATATTTTATTTTGCGTTCGTGTTATATGATGATGCTAACTTTAATCATAGAGCTTTGACGTGGCGATCCGAATATAAAAAATAACAAAGAATGTGTTTTATATTTTAATAATGATTAGTTTTTAAAGTTTTTTTTATTTTAAATATATCAAAGCAATATTTTTTCATTTTTAAAATGTATTTTTTATATCAATACATCAAAATGGTTAAAAAAAATTAAATTTTCTTGAAAAAAAAGAAACCAGAAATAACTAAATAGTAAGAGTAAGGTGTCTCACGGGCTTAACCTTTAGTACAATCCAATTCCAAACAATGATTTAGTAAAGAAGATGGTGAGGACAGCAAATCAAACATGTTTTCCGCTGAAGATGGAAGAATATGACAACCCAACACTCGTTGCCGTCGACTAGGACATCTACCAATTCGTAACATACATGGCGTCGGCAGGCATCTAATGCCAGCCATACAATGTTAAATTAGACTGAGACCAGATCGGTTTAATGCCAAAGGATGAGAAAAGGGGGAATCGACCACGTCTTGCTAGTTATAGCCGCTTACGCCAACAGAACAAAGTGGTAGATATGCAATCCATGCACGTGAGGTTCTGGTCAATTTGCAGCCAGAGAATTTTGAGGCATGCGATGAAAAGTAAGTTGTTGAAAATTGGAAAAGAGGAAGATAACTTGAAATTAATCTTGAACACAGTCGGTCCAGTTCTAAGCAAAGGACCATCCATGGCGGTCATCGCCGCCGCCCATAGGATGGCATCATCTTAGAACTCATTCAAAACATGGAAGAAAACAAGCCTCTGGAAGTGCACAACGGTGAATGTGATCGTAGAATTTCTGGGGCATTAATAACTTGCACCATGCATTGAAGAGAATATTTTAGCAGAAAGGGAAACAAGAACGATTAACCATGAACCTAGGGTTCGTCATCATGTTGACAATTGAGAAAAAAGTATTTTGTGAGGCCAACTTAATCTATAATGTAGCAATCTAGAAGTTAAATGCAGAAACGCATGATGCAAAACAAACCAAAACAAAAAAACATCCTACAAAATCAGAACGTAAATAAACATTACACAGGGATCTGGTTAATAAAAAAAGGATGATACAGGAGTGAAAGATCCAAAACTATTTTGCTATATCTGAAATTCTTCTGGGCTCTTAATATCTAATTAATTGCATTTTAAAAAAATATATATGAATTCACCCAAAAGGCATGCAAGCATCCATGCACATCGCTTCATTATAAAATCACTGGGAACCTGCAATGGGAACATGAATTAGCTAAAAAAGAAGCTGAATGACTTTCAGCGCCATAGTTAAGCCAGGACTAACTCTGAAGTTGTTTGAATGATTACATCCATACAAGAAAAAAGCAAACTAAAATATTTTTAGCTAACATCAAAATGAACAGAGGATGATTGTCATACCAAGGCTAAGCATTCAGTCCTCCTCCATAGGTACTTCTGGAATATCAAACCTGTCTTCCTCAATTGTTTTATTTATCACCGAAACAGGAGATAGTGATATGGAAGTCAAGGAATCAAGAATTCATCCAAGTATAATTGCAGGACCAGGGGAGAGAACATGTAAAATGTCACTTAGCAGTAACTATTATTGTAGTTTTTTATTTTAAGAAAAAACAAATTGCACCATTATAAAATCATTGACTCCATGCTTATAAAAAGCAAATCAGCACCTTCATATAGAGGATTTGTGATTGAAAATCTCATAAACCTTGAATAAGGAAAATAATACAAACATGACCGACTTAACCAAATGCATGTAAAATCATTGTATTACAAGCATGTAACACAAGGGTTAAAACCATCAATATCCAAGAATAGAAAGGAAAAATGATTTGTAAGAGACAGGCAGGCATGGAATTGTTTTTTACCCAAATAGTTTCTACCACGCATGTCACAGGACATGTGAAAATACACTTCCTAGTTTCTAATCAATAAATTAAATTCAGTCTACCCAATCTCTTTACTATTCACCAAGGGCATATAATGACCGTGGCAAACCTTAAGAGTTGAATCAAAATTAGAGGCCTTAAGACTCCACTAATCCATCTCATTGTCATCCCTATGACTTCTAAGAAGATGGCATTTCATGAATTGCTGATAAACCAACACCTACAAGTTAATATGCAGAAAAATCCATAAAAAAATGCTACCTCATACAAGCCATAATATAACATAACAAAAGATAAATAAACAAAACAGGCAAATGACCAATAAAGAGGTATAAAGCTCCAAATTTTGCAAGCAAAGGATATTTAATGACATGGGATCATCCTTCTCTCCGCGATTGCGGCTATTGTCTAGCTCTCTGATTATTTCTGGAGATACCTGAAATCAAAATGAGCATAGAGATTAAACATTTATGTGAAATAAACAAAATTGACCCATTTTGAATATTATGCATGTGTAAGCCTAAAAGAGAACTATCAGATAGATGGTCTCACTAGTTTATGCTTTTGCCTTAGAACTAGTCTTCTAAGGTTATCTTTATCTTCCTTCTGCAGTTCATTCTTGTACCTGTGAGGATTTCAACAGCAATTGTATGAGTGAAAAGGCAAGTGTGGACTGTTTTGATGCAGCTACTTAATTTTAATAGCACAAAAACTAACGATGCAAGAGAGATTTTAGGAAAAAACATCTCATGTCATACTGTGCTGCTCAAAGGAGAAATTGTGATTTTCAAGGGGGGTTATTTTCAGGTTATTAATGATTTTGTTGATTGTATAGTTTTATCATTACTAAGAAGTTCTCTGATTGCAATAGGTGCAAATAACCAAAATCTCATTATTGCTGAGAATGCTTTGGGTGGATTTTGTTTCCTTCGTTAGTTTAGGTAACTTCAAGAGTTCTCATGTGCCTATATAAGCACATTCTATGTAATTGAATGGCCATTTTAATCAATGAAATCAATTATCAAGACCTTGATCCACTGCGTATAACACCAGATATTGCGAGATAGCAATAATAATGGATTTCATTCGTCAAAATGGCCTTTCGATTACAAATGATATGAGTGCTTATATAGGCACACAAAAACCAAGAGTCCTAGACTTAAGAAGGAAACAAAATCCCTTCTTGAGCAAAATACTAATAAAATGTCCTCACAACAATGACATCCTAAATATTGCAATTATTTTAAAATGGGGAACTTGCTATAGATGCCAAAAGTACACAATAAACTACAAATAATTTGAAAATACTAATTATTTGTTATTTCCCTTCTCGACCTGCATTTGATTGATTTGGCAAAACAGATCCACATTAATTACTTTGCTACATTAATTGTCTCTCATGAAGTATCAGATAGAGAAGGAAATCTGTGAAACACATGAAAACACAGTAAAACAGAACCATCTCCAATTAGCTACTGCAACCCCTTTCTTGGTACCTCAGGTTACATGTACACATAATAAAACAAAGCAAAAGGGAAGTGCCTGTACATATAACATAAAAGAGTACATCTGAAACAATGCAAAAGAGAGAATAGATGTGGCTAAATCTAAAAAGAACCACCCTTTAACTCGCATTCAAAAATTAAGCATTTATAGATTATACACTCTAGATAGATTTCACACAACTAAAAAGCAAAGAGGCAAGAGAAGGGAACAAGGAAAAATTATCAACCTTTGCACAAATGAAAGAAGTGATTGATGCCAAATTACAGGCATTATTCTTGTATCCTCGAGAAATCTCATAAAATGACCCACAACTGCATCAACTACACGATATGGCAAGGCATATTTCTTGTCCAGTAGAAGCTTGATAAAATAACTGCAAATAGTTTACCAATGTAACAAGTCATATTCAGATCATTTAGCAACTAAAAAAGCATGAGATCCAAAATGGAAAGGAATTTTTAAACAGGTCCGCTCTTGAATTAGTTATTGGCTTATCCTTTGTTGAATTAAACCATGGAACCACAACTACAAAGGTTCATGCATCAACAATTGTTTCATTACTCAAAAGAGTACTATATTTGATATTGCCAATCATTTCATTTCTCATCTTCTCTTACAAGTTTTCTTCTCAGCATTTTCTAATGAAGTTTATTTGTGACCATCAACAATTCTTTGGAGTAGCATCACATCAAGAAACCCGCAGTACATATTGCTAGGATTTTACTACATTAGTCATGACTTGTTTTCCTGAATCCATGTTAGGCATGCATTCTCTTGTAAGGTAAGACCGCAGACTGTTTGAGTGCAGAGGCAAACCAAATGCATACATAGCATGGATGAGCAAGTAAATCTGCTAACTGTTACACGCTCCTTTTTTATCTTTATTTTTAATACATGTTAAACATTTACATACCTTGTTGTGCCGCAATAATCCATTTCTGCAAGTTTCAACAGTGTAACACTACAATCCCATTTAAAAAAAAGAGTTAGACTCTTTCCCAAGTATTTGAAACTTAGGAAAACAAAAGGTACAAAGTTTCAGCTGCTACAGAAGCATCTTATCCATGTGTGCTGAACGTTGAAAATATCACTTGGATGTCTTCAAAAGAGGGTGAAAAATTAAAGCAGAGTAGTTTGAGATGTTTAAAAGCACTGGTGTAACGTTGTAAAATGATATGTAAATCATGAAACTTGGCAGAATAAAAAGTGCAAAGTTCCGGCTGCTACACAAGCATCTTATCCTCGTGTGCTGAATGTTGAAATTACCACTTGCATGTCTCAAAACAGGAGAAGAAAATAAAGAACGGTTTGAAATGTTTAAAAGCATTGGTGTAACTTCATAAAATCCATATGTAAATCATGAAATTCTTATCTTTCTCAACAAGAAATTCCAACTATACAATGAAAAGATGTGAGCAGGTAAAGGAATCATGTTGATTTACAGTGGGTCAAAATATGCAAGTGATTCAAGAACTTTGGGATATGGAAAGTAGTGTTAGATCCACTGGGTTTGAAGGGTCATCAGGAGGATTATTCAGCTGGGTTATTGTGTCTCCCTAACAGTTAACAAGATGATTTTATAACTAAATATACGGATACTTTTGATTACCAATTTAGACCTGCACTGAGTGTACATGGTTGTCATCTGCAAAAGTAATCATACCATGAATGAAGCACAGGAATGGAGACCTTCTGAATAATACTTCCAACAATAACAGCTTCCCTAAGATTGCAGGTCCCTGACTGCATATCAAGAAAGGAAAAGGAGTTTAAATTAAAGCATAATCATTGGTTCACCAAACAAAAAATTATCAGAACCAGGCATCATATGAATTGAAGGCCAGTGAACTTCTTGACAGAGAGTTTAGTTTTGTCTATCCTGTGAGGTATTTGTTTGGGGTTAAGTTTTCTTTTGTTGGCCTCTTTTCTTTTGCAATCACTAATTGGAATACAAACTATATTTTCAACCCACCACCAAATAAAACCGTAAAATTTTAATTTGTCTAAACCCTAATTGGTCCAGCCACCCTATCCTGCATTGTAACACATAAATTATAAAATAGCTGTTTGGATTTAAACAAAAACAGAGAAGTGTAGGAGAGACAGAAGATAGCAGTGAATTAATGCATCTGATCAATCTCAGAAGAGCAACATCAACAATTTATCATGCTTAAGAGAAGTGAAAGCATTCAGAGACTAAACCATCACTGATTAAAAAAAAAAAAAAACATGTAGAAGATTTCAGTGCTAATAAATACCTTACACAATGGAAGCAATATTCCCTTGTTGAATGCAGCAGGTTTATATAGAGACTTTTTTAAAGCTTGATACAGACTGAAATGCAACCTCTTATTCATCCTAATATCATCTCTAACTCTAGGAAGTAAGACAAGCCTATAGAAGCGCTCAGCCTTCTTAGCACCCAAATTCGAAGAGAAGATTCTTGTGGCTTGATACATTGCAGCTGGTGACCATTTCTGAGGTTCGGTCAGGTACAAGACATCCTCCCAAAGTTGCATAGAAGGGATGTGTTTAAAAGCTTTAGGTATCTTTCCAGCTGTGTATTTACTAAGATACTCGCCAACTCTACACATAATCATACCAAAGTGATTTCATTACATTCAAAATTATTTCGTTCACAAATCTGTTTTGAAGAAAGGTTCTAATAAGAGAAAATGGAAAAAATATTGTCAAGCAGAGGATAGCTAATTTACCCCTTGTACAAATCTATGAGAGACTGGTCCAGTTTAGGCATAGGCTGTGTCTCTGCAATCAAACAAAGATATTCAGTATAAACAGTTAACTATACAGATTCAAGCATGTATACTAGAGTAAACACCAGTTAAAAATCTAAATGAAGGGTTCATAAAATAAACAAAAAACTGATTTAAAAAAAAAAAAAGGAGAATCATGTAATAATATGAACCTGAAGAAACATGAGCATCCCTCTTTTTTATTTTGTCAATGATAAGGTCGGTAAGTGTTTGTTGTGGACCAGCATCCTTCGACAAGAATGCCTCCAGCAATTTCTCATCGTTCTCATCAATCTCCTCCTGTCAAAGCACCCAATTTAACTTCTTTTACAAACAAACTAAAGCTCCAAAAAAAATCAAATGAAGGAGAACAAATATTCAACAAAATTACAGAAAAAAATAAGCAAAATAGCCGAAATAAAAAAAGAATTTATGAAAGCAAAAAGAAATGCTGACAGGATAATCATTAAACTGGCTTTGTGTCTCGGAAAAACCACTAAAATCGTCAATTTCATCCTCAGCATATTGCTCTTCCTCACGCTCAGGTAATTCTTCCTCCAAAGCATTAAAATTAGGGTTCTTCTCTCCCGCTTCCTCAGCTTGAATCTCCTTCTGTTGAATCAACGCCACTTTCAAGATTTTCGAGCTCATCCCCGACGATATCATCTAGAACAGAAAATCATTAAAAAATCAGAGACATAAAAGGGGGGGGGGGGTAAGGGCATCAAAAACAAAGTGCAGATTACTTTTTGTTGTTTCTGGTGGTGTTTTGATGCTTTGGTTCGTGTCTTTGTCGAAGCAATAGAGTCTGTATCCTCCTTGAGGAAAGGCTCTGGGTTTTGGTGCCTCTCTCTTTTCTTCGCCATTGATGGAAGATAGAGGGGGTTGTTCTGCAGATAAAACTTCTTCTCAGAGAGACTTCTGCTTGGTGATGCGAAGTTAAACCCTTGTGCTATGAGGTTTTAGGTTAAGCTATGTCTTTACGCTTATAAACTTATCCATACTCTCTACTTCTAGCCCTGTATTTTAAGAATTTTCAATGTTGCCCTTATGTCTTAGAAAGTTCCAATTTTACCCTTCACTGCTAACTAACCAATGAAAATCAAGGAATCCTTTTGTATCGTTGTTGGTTTTTATTTTCTGTTTTTGTTTTCATATTCTATTTTTTAGGAAAATAAATATAAAAACTGAAACTTGCTTGGTTACCATAGTAAAATTGAAAACTAAATTGTTTGGTTGCGTTTTTTTTTCTTTTTTGAAATAGGATAATAATAAAC
>Ga0325404_1005838_pt1 | contig 12950 bp, 11 predicted proteins | sample PopdelMetagenome_18_FD_205664 | JGI IMG/M metagenome (GOLD analysis project Ga0325404, IMG submission 205664) | Populus deltoides microbial communities from Bellville, Georgia, United States - Xylem-Control-R1 | ecosystem: Host-associated > Plants > Phyllosphere > Stem > Wood/Secondary xylem... | reverse complement strand
AAACTCATAAGATAAATAAATATATTTAAATTGTAATAATACATTTAAGCAAACATCATTGTTATTAAGAATAGCCATAAAATCTTAATAATATTGAAGGTTTAATAAAGTTTTAAAATAATCGTAATTAATAATATTTAGATTTAGCTATTAAATGTATATGATTAAGGAAGCAAATCTTATGCATAAAATGTGCCTCTACTCACTAGAAGGTTTAGATTTTGCTTTTAAAATTATTATGATTTTTCATATTATTATGTTGTTTCTGAATGTTACTTAAATTCTTGATTTTTACAGCTGCTTTTAATATTTTTATAAACAATGATTCTCGCATTCCTTTTCTGAATGAGATTTTTTTTTAAATAGAAAGACAAAATCCTTTTAACATTAGGGTGTATGGATTTGGACCTTGTATTTTGTGTGGACGAGCCACATGTGCTAACATAATCAAGTTTCATCATATATAGAATGAGATATAAAGGGTAAGAGCGATATAACCATTTGAGTATGATGCTTATAAATGCCTATATTGGCAAGAGCATTAGAGACTTAATTCCTGAATGCAATAAGGTCAAGGATTACATAAAGGCTACAAAAGAGCAATTTGTTAGTTTTGATAAAGCATTGGCTAGCACCTTTATGGATAAGTTGTCTATGATGAAACATTGCAAATCAAAGAGTGTGCGTGAACACATAATAGAAGTGAGAGACATTGCTGCTCAATTTAAGTCTCTAGAAGTTAACATTTGTGAATCTTTCATCATTCATTTGATACTCAACACTCTCCCTACATAGTATAAACCACTCAAGATTTCTTATAATACATATAAAGAGAAATGGTTTGTTAATGAGCTTTTAATCATGTGTGTATAAAAAGAAAGAGATGATGAAACATGAAAATCATGAAAGTGTCAACTATGTCACTCATAAAGTGAAAAAGAATAAAATAAGGAGAAAATGAGTTAACAATGCATAGTAAAAGAATAAGGAAAATGTGCTTTTCAAAGGACCTGGACATGTTAGATCAAGCAATATAACGGTTTGCTTATTCTATAAGGAAAGGGGACACAAGTAGAAAGATTGCCTAAAACATAAACAATGGCTTTAAAAGAAAGGTAATTATACTACCTTTATGTGTTATGAATCTAATTTCTTAGACTCTCCATGAAATACTTTGTGGATTAATTCGGGTACTACAATGAAGGATATGAGCTTTGCTAAAGGATACTAAAGATATTTTTTTCAAAAAACTTTGAAATAAATAATATTAGTGAATTCAATTATGTTATTGGCATATAGATTCATATAGACTGGTTTAAAAGGACATTAGGTCTATCTTATAAGGCCTATATTGAAAGACTTTTAGACAAATTCAAGATGAGTAAGTGCAAAGCTAATGCAACACTTATAATGAAGGGTGATAAATTTAATCTAATTCAATGTTCAAAAAATGCCTTAGAAAAGCAAGAAATGGAAAACACTCCTTATGCATCTTTGGTTGGCAGTTTGATGTACGCCCAGGTATGTATCAGGCCTGGCATAACATTTGCAATAGTAATGCTTGATAGATATCAAAGTAATCCAAGAATCGCTTATTGGAAAGTCGCCAAGAAAGTTATGAGATATCTACAAGGAGCCAAGAATTATATGTTATTTTATAAACATGTTAAGAATCTAGAAGTGATGTTCAAATTTAGATTTTGCTAAATGTCAAGATTCTAGAAAATCCACTTCAAAATAGATCTCCATGCTAGTTGGAGGTGTGATATCATATAAGAGTGCCAAATAGATAATTGTTGCATCATCCATAATAGAAGCAGAATTTATAGCATGTTTTGAAGCAACTTCACAAGTAAAATGTTTTAGGAGTTTCATCATCGGGCTTCGGGTTATGAATTCAATAGCAAAGCCATTAGCGGCTTACTGTGATAAATCAACAACTGTTTTCTTCTTGAAAAACATCAAAAGTAGGAGTTATGGTAAGCATATTGACATAAAGTATTTGGTTGTCCGAGATAAAATCAAGAATCAAGAAGTCATAATTGAACATGTAGCTACATATGATATGATAGTTGATCTTATAACTAAAGCTTTCTTAATTAAAGTATTTGCCAACCATGTAGAGAGCATAAGATTAGCCTAGTACATTTAAATTCTTGATTATTTGTAATAACTAGTTGATTGTGAATAAATAAATGCACTTACAACTTTGCTTATAATGTCCATTAGGATATTTGATAAAAAAAAAAAAACTCTATCGCTATTTCTCTCCATTATAGAGAGAAAATAGTTTTTTTTTTTAATTTTGCACATAATTATTGCTTAAAGACAAGAAAGCTACCAAAATGATTTCAAGTATGTTTTTCTTAATCAATTATTTCTACTATATTTATTGAATGTGAATGACATAATAGTTAAAGATCTAGAATTAGAGATTAAATTAAAATAATTTTTATACATATTATCGCTAAAAAATTTATAGCTAAGAAAATCAAATAATCTTGTTTTAGAAAAAACAAAAAAAAAAAAACCATACTAGGCCACTACATATTCATATTCAATATAGATAAATCTAATGTATTTTTATTTGGTAAATAACAAAATGGGATAAAATGAAACTTCCATGTATTGCTCGGACAAAGAATACTAGTAAATAGTAAGTTGACTCGTGCTCTTGTAAATTGGATTAGCTTTTTCTAGCGGAAAAAAATAAATTGTAGAGGCCTTTTCAACGTATTTTCAAGCATCAAGAGAAAATTTAATTATTAAATGAAATTTTTTAGAATTTATTTTTTAATTAATTATATAATAATAAGAAAAATATTTGTAGAAAATATAATGAATAAAATAATAGAGAAAAGATGCATTTTTTTTACCAATCCTTTTTTATTAATTTAATTTTTCATTTTTTGACAATAAAAAGTTTTTTTTATTTATAAAAAGAATAGTTCATTAAATAGTTCATCAAATAAAAAGTAGAAGCAATTAAAAAAATATATTGACAATAACTATAATGACTTGAACTTCATTTTTATAGAATATTCATGACCAAAAACATTAAAAAACAATCTAATATTTATATATAATAACTAAATAAATAATCATTAAAATTATAAAAAAAAGCCATATATATATATATATGTGTGTGTGTGTGTGTGTCTATATCATTGTCTTATTTAAAAATCAAATTCAAAATCAAATGGTATTCGATGAAATAATATTCAAAAAAACATAAATTTTAATTTTAATTATTATAATTTTATTTGAAAAAGTTAAAAAAATATAATTATTTTATTTGAAATGATTTTAATTAAAATTAAAAAAATAAAAATAAAAAAAGGACCTTATAAGAAGAGCCCAAACGCATAGGCTGCATGTGCTAGACTTTGACCCACAACAAAGAAGGGCATGCACGCGAGTCTCCAAGGTTAGACTAGTATATTTGGGTTTTTTTATTAATTGGACAAATAATGATATTTTTAAAAACATAAAAAACAGCTGATGTATCATTTATAGTGGCAGAAAATACGTTGTTTGCTAGTGCAAAATCCGACTACCAAAGAGATGCTTGGAACGTCGGGGTCTAACAAAAAAAAAAAAAAAATTTTCAATGATTTTTCAAATGATTTTACTCAAGACTTTAAAGATCTCAACAAACGTATTTGTAACGTTGAACCACCATTTAATCAATCAAAAAATAAAAACAAATAAAAAATAAAATTTTCAAAGCCGATATACCTATTTCGACAAAATATTGTAAAATGAAAGTCATAAACAAATATCATATTTTTATATTGCGAAAAAATGGTCAAATGAAAGCTTAGAAATTGAAAAACAAGTAAAATAAAATTGAAAAAGTTTTGGATAAAAATTAAAAATTTAAGAACTAAAAGGACCAAAAAAGAAAAATGCAGAAACTCTAGAGACTAAAAATAAAAAAAAATCTCAGGAACAATAAAAAAGTGAACAAAAGGCTATATTTTATTTAAATATCAAATTTGATTTCATTCTCAAAGCGTCAATCATTTTCAAACAATTAGATTAAATATTATTCTGTTAAATCATACATCAAATTAAGTCTTGAATATATTTTTGTAAGGCTGTGATAACCAAAATCCCGATTAATATAATGTATATGAAGGAATTTGAAAAAAAAAATTGAATAGCAAAAATAAAACATGATTTAGGGATATATATAAGGAATCCTTATTCCAATACGCAGGCTCCTCTCACACAGCGAGATACTGATCAATTTTGTTATTTTTCTTAATTAATTCTTAATCTTAATAATCTTGAGTAGTGGGGTGCAAAAGAATCAATGAGGGATGACGATGAAGAGCAGAAGTGAACAAGACAGATAAAAAAAAGAACCCATTGCGCCACCTGCGGCTTGGCTCGAGTTGGTTGGTCTCTTTTCCCAAGATTCGATTTGCACAAATCACATTGTTTCCTTTTCCCCTTCCTTTATTTATTTTCCCTCCTTCTTTCTCATTTTCTCTCCAGCTAAAATAATTGAAGCAAAGATGGTGGCCGATTCCAAAGGTAAATCCGATATCTCCTTCGCCGGAACTTATGCCTGTAGTGCTTTTGCAGCTTGTTTCGCTGAGGTAACGATACATGAATTAGTCCCCATTTCTTTGCTCCTGATGATCATGCTTTTGTCTTGTTGATTTAATCATGTCTTTCTGTTTAAAAGATTTTGACATCTGAGCTAATCTAATGTAATAATCCGAAATTAAGATTTTCATTGAAGATTTTATATTTTAGTGAAAGCTACATCTTTGTCCTTTAACACGGTTTTGTTCTTTTGTATCACTCTTATCATCAGTTAAAAACTTGCTGTAATTTTTTTTTAGAAAAAAACAAATCACTCATTCCATTTAAATTGAATCTAGTTCCTTTATCTTATCATCCATAATAATCAGTTTAATTATGTTAATTGAAAATCAATGGTCACTGTGCAATCATTTTTTCATATAGATTCCATCTTGAATTATGCTATTTTTAGGCTATATCTGTTGAGTTAAATTGTTGGAATTGCGCTTTCTTTATTTATTAGCCTAGATGAGCAATGACTAAGTTTTATAATTGGGTCAAGAGAGCTGATTAAGGCTGACTGTCTATGAATGCAGATATGCACAATTCCGTTGGACACTGCAAAGGTTAGGCTGCAGTTACAAAAGTCGGCTGTTGCTGGGGATGGATTGGCCTTGCCAAAATACAGGGGTATGTTGGGCACGGTTGCTACCATTGCTAGGGAAGAAGGGTTGCCAGCGCTTTGGAAAGGAATTGTACCTGGATTGCATCGACAATGTGTTTTTGGAGGGTTAAGAATTGGGTTATACGAGCCGGTGGGTTTCTAAATGGTCTTCTCTTGTGAAGTTGTGAGTTAATTCATTATGTGCTGTATGATTGCTGATTATTGTGACAATTAAAACTCGATGGTTGTCAGGTTAAGAACTTTTATGTGGGCAGTGACTTTGTTGGAGATGTTCCTTTGACCAAGAAGATTCTTGCTGCACTTACTACTGGTGAGCTTAATTTGCCAATGTTTAGAAATAACTTGAAAGAAAAATTTGTCTACTAATATGTACATTCTTGATTCTGATACAATTGCTGGATGCCTGCTTTTTTCTTTTTCCCGTGTTGGTGATGCACTTCTCTCATCAATCAGGTGCCATTGGAATCACTGTGGCAAATCCAACTGATCTTGTGAAAGTTAGACTTCAGGCTGAAGGGAAATTACCACCTGGTGTACCAAGGCGCTATTCTGGAGCTTTGAATGCATACTCAACGATTGTGAGACAGGTATCGAAATGAAGATAAAGACACTTGAAAAATATAGCCTTTATATTAGTCAGTCTGTTTTAACCCAGTTTTCTAACGTTCAGGAAGGAGTTCGGGCGCTCTGGACTGGGATTGGACCCAATGTAGCAAGAAATGCTATTATAAATGCTGCCGAACTGGCCAGCTATGATCAAGTGAAGCAGGTGAACTCAATATGCAACAATTTGATGCCTTTTCCACAATTGCATAGAATATTATGTACTATTTCTAATTTTACTATTCAATGCAGACAATTTTGAAAATTCCTGGATTCACAGATAATATTGTCACTCATCTTTTTGCTGGTCTGGGAGCTGGTTTTTTCGCTGTTTGTATCGGTTCCCCAGTTGATGTGGTAAACTGTCTATATCTGTATAAACAATAATATTTCATAAGGATATTATATGCAATATGTGCTCAAATTATAACCAGTTCAAAATTAACCAGCATCTACAATGCAGTTAGCAACTTTTGTTTATGAACTAGTCTGTTCATTTACATTCCCACTGGTCTTGGCCTCTTGGGTCAATGACCTGTTTATTATATTCCTGCCTAGTATATTTCAGTTTCTAGCCTCGTTTTAATGCTTTTTGTTTTTTTTTTAAATTTATTGTTGCAGGTCAAGTCGAGAATGATGGGAGATTCTGCATACAAAAGCACACTTGATTGTTTCATCAAGACTTTGAAGAATGATGTATGATTGATTACCCTTCAATTTATATATCTCTCTTCTGGAAAGTAAAACTAGTTCTCCAGTCATTGACATGTTAATAAGTTTACTATTAATTATATCATAAGCTAAGTACAAGTACTTTATGTTAGATATTATTGCATCTTAGATTCTATTTTATCCAAATAACATTTATGTTTTGAGTAATGCTAGGGATGCTAAAAGTTTGCAAATAATCATTTACTAATTGTCACCACATAGGAAAGTTGATAAAATCATGATGACATGGCCCTGTCATAGTTGTTCCATACATACCATAATCAAAATTGATTATTAATTTCTCATCTCTCAGATGTCACTTTAGTAGTTAATAAAAGAAATTTAGCAAACTAGGTTAGCATCTCTAGCATATGCTTATGCTTTTAACTTTAAGGGGAAGCGTTTGTTTTGCATGAATATTCTAGGCCATTTTATGTTTTCAACATATCTACATGTGCAAGTAATTAGAGCAAATTACTATAGAATATGATGTTTTTTGCAGGGCCCGCTCGCTTTCTATAAGGGCTTTATTCCAAATTTTGGAAGGCTGGGATCTTGGAATGTGATAATGTTTCTAACTTTAGAGCAGGTACAAGTTGTAGAAATTCGTTCTCCAATTGGTATTTGTTTCTCCTTTTTAATAGCTTGGTTTCTTTTAATTTCTGCGGTGTTTTTAATAATCTGGCCTGCGCACTGGTTTTCAACTTCCTTCAGGTAGCGGGTGTCTCAAACATATTCGTTCATTTTTTAATGTAATTATTTTCAGCAGGCACACGTTTGGTTGTTTGTCTTCTAATTACTTTTAGTGGCTTAACACTTTATTTTTTTTATTTTCTTTACTATGTCAGGCAAAGAAATTTGTCAGAAACTTGGAATCATCTTGAGCTTCAACATGATGGCGAAGCTACAATGCATGGGGATGATGGAAGTAGTCCCTGTAACAATAAGTTCCTCGTCTGTCTTTGTCATTTCTCTTATTTAGTTGAGGAGTCCTGCAAGGGAAATCATAGTAACTCAAAAAACCTCTGAAATAATTTTTTGGTACTCGATTTTTCCTACTTCTTGATTTGCTCTCTTGGGTCCTAATTGTTTCCTTTTCGTAAAAGGATCGAACTTGGAATTATCATAGAATGAACTTGTTACCATTTTATTTTTTTTATCGCTAGAATTCTTTTCTTATGTTCAATTTTATTTTTCCAAAATTTACTGTTCTCCAGCTAGTTTGGGTTCTAGGCTTTGCTGTTCTTCCCTGATCCCTCTTAGGCCTCTGCAACACCAACTCAGTATGAACCATTCCTCCAAAGAAATCTCTCTATCCAAGGAGATTGCTTATTTTCCTCACATCTTGGATATAAATCATAAACTTATCTTTATCGGCAAGCTCTTTACAAATCAAGATAATGATATTTAAGTGTTTGGATTTTTTTTATTTTTGCATTGGAACGCATCAACTTTAATTTTTATAAATTGAGTTGTTCCTCCATTAATAATAGCACAATCAAGTGTCTTGATGGATGTATATTACGAATTTGTAGGTATATCTGTTAAAAGATCCGTTCATATCTGAAACAGCCCATTATTTACACAAGTCTGGATTGTTATCAAGTCTAATCTGTAATTAAGTTTTGGCCCATTCTTCCTGACACAAACTTTGTTTCTTCTTGATTAATTGTATACAATAATATTATAATAATATTATAAATACTTTTGTAATTGTTTTTTAAAATTATTTTTAATATTAATATATTAAAATATCTGAAAATATTAAAAATATATTAATTTAAAAAAATTTAAATTTTTTAAAAATATTTTTAAAATACAAAAACAAAAAAAAATACATCGATCATATTAATTACCCAAAAATAAATCGATTTCGCTTTGCGATTTCTTTTCTCCTCTGCCATGAACACCAAATCTCACACCTCAACGACACTCAAAATCTCACAAAACTAAATCAGAGATTTAATAATCCCTATCCTTTGTGATCTTTCTGATTCGTGAAACCAGAGGACATTATTATCTCCAAAGGAGGCTTAAGTGAATGGTGGTCTTAAACAAAATTATAAATGTAGCTTTTTAAAATATTAAAGATTTTATTTTTATTTTTATTTTTATTTTTTATATATATCTAATAACTGGGACTTTAGGCAATGTTTATTTTGTACTTGGAGTTTTTTGTTTAGTGAGGGCACCTTTTATTTTATAAAATATAATTAATAAATATACTTTATTTATCTTTAGAATATTTTATTAAATAATTGCCTTGTACAAATTAAAAAATAAAAAATAGCTTTAAAAACTCAAAAGTTTTGACCTTCAAAAGAGAGGTTTTTTCTGTCTTTGTATATTTTTTCTGGGTGTCTGATTGATTTTAATTCAGAATAAATATTCATGATTTCCATGACTTGTTATTAGTTGTATAATTAGGATTTGTGGATCCTCGTTTATTTTTATTTTTATTATTATTAATGTAATAAGTGTTTTAAATTCGTTTCATCACATGATAAGAGGATTTTTTTAATTAGCTTGGCAGACGACAAGTGGCTGCAACCTCTAAATCGACACGAGCCGTCGTTTACAATTACTCAAAAAAGAATACAAAGAGCCTTCCCTGTTGAAGAAAAATCCCAGTTATCATTTCAGATTGTTTAGGGTTTGGTGGAAAGATGCTGATTCGACTTAGCAAGCCATCATCAGAAACTGGTGGCGGCGGTGCTGCTGGTGGTGGAGGAGGGGCGGTCGTGAAACCCTTAACGGCAGAAACAGTGACGGTTGCTTGCCCAGACCACCTTGTACTTGCTGATCTTCCCGTAGCAAAAGGCATTGGGAGTGCAACCGCTGCTACCATTGTCAAGACTGTGGGCCGCAGATCGCGGCGTCAGCTTGGCGAGCGAGTCCATTTTTGCGTCCGCTGTGATTTCCCAATTGCAATCTACGGTCGCCTGGTAAATTAATTTTGAGTGTTCCTGTTTTGTCTTATTTATTTATGTTTTTGGTGACATCAATAATTAAAAATTAACAATTTAATCGAAACTGAATGGAGAATTTAGATAAAGAAATGGTTGAATTTTATGGAAAGGGGAAAATTGAAGAAACATGGTAGGGCGTAATATAGTCTTAGAACATTTTCGAGATTCTTGGCTGCTAAATGATGTTGATATTCACCCATCTGAATATACATTTCGGGTTTGTAGCATTGATATTGATACCAGTCGGAGCAGAAGTGTTGGCTGACGGCTGCTGTGCTCTTCTTTTGTGTGTCCTGAAGCTTTTTTTTTCCTTATTAATGAAAAATTTAAAGGGATTATAAAACAAGTGCAGTGGAGATGGGAATGTTAAATGGATGTTTGAAAACTAAAAGCATTGTAGGTAGGTGGAGGTGGCAGTCATTGTTAATAAGTTGAATGAAGAGCCACTCAAAATGGTTTGGCTACTATATTGAATCATGAATTTGAGAAGGTAATGCTTCATATGTGTGAGGTTTTGAAAATTTATACTGTGTTCCAGTACGAAGCACAGATTGTCAATGCTCCTTTCAGTGCAATCTGTGCCTTGGAACAAATGGTCACATCTTTTTGTGCATATTAATCCAAGATCCTCTGTTTAATGCTAGAAGTGTTATAATAGCTTGATAAGATACTTATGTGTGTTGTGTAGTTATTCTAAGAGCTTGATGTGGGAGCTAACAAAATTATGTTTATGCAGAGTCCTTGCGAGCATGCTTTCTGTCTTGATTGTGCTAGGAGCGATTCAATATGCTATCTGTAAGGAGATTTCTGATCTTTTGTATACTTGCAACAAAGTTACGAGTTGTATAGTGCCACTGAAATATACGATTTTCAATAGACGCAGTGCGAAGTTGTTTTTGTAGCTTTCCAGAATTTTGAAATGTGATTTTGAGCTTCTTTTCTCAGAGTGACGATCAATTAATTTCATGTGAGAAGCTGAGAAATAATTCCTGGAGGCTTCTAAGAATTTATGTTGAGACACCTCGAATTCTTTAGTAACTAGGAGTGAATCATTACAAGATGTCAGTTTTTCATGCCTCTACCTTTTTCAACCACAATCGGAATTATTGGAATTTATAGTGTCTTGTAAATCAGATTTATGTTGAGTTTCAGCCTTGAAAAAAAATCCCTAACTGTTTTACTGAGCCAAAAATTAAGAGAACCCTTTTCTCCAAAAAGAACAACACACACAAACAGAGAGAGAGACAGAGAGAGTGAGAACATTTTATTTCTTATGCCTTAATTGTGAATTTGCAACTCTAGCAACTGCTAATATCTTTATCCATACATGCTGCCATCAAAGGGAAGGTCCACTCAAGTTCCTCTTGCAGCAAACCTGAAGATATGCTTGGTGTTGTATAGTTGTGTCTTCATTTTATTTCATCTACATGATGTGACTCTCGCTTGTATATAAAACATTGGAGGATGATAAAGTCTGTTGATGCTAGACTAGCTGCCAGTATCTCTGTTTCCTATCGGCATATCTATAATGACCTTAGTTTGGTTTGCCTGCTATTGTCTTGATGAGAATATAGAACTATGCTACTATAACTGTAGTTATGTGGCGTAGACTTAACAAAAGAGAGCAATTTTTCTAAGGCTCATTAATTCAATCTATATTCAAATTCTTACCTTATCTATGAAGAATTCACTATCTGTTTCTGATCTTTCATGGAACACAGTTGTGATGAACGTATTCAGAAGATTCAGACAATCAAAATGATGGAGGGGATCTTCATTTGTGCAGCTCCTCATTGTCTTAAATCTTTCCTGAAGAGTTCTGAGTTCGAAGCTCATATTCATGATAGCCATGCTGACCTTCTACAACCAAATGCAGTGAAAGATGAGGGCAACGAGTATGAAGTTCAGAGTACTAAACAACCAACAGCATCAGATTCCACTGTTCGAGCTCCTCCAAGGCCAGTTATTTCACCTGGTTCAAGTTCTCAGCTTCTTGATTTTGAAGACAAAACTCGTCGGCAGCAGCCTAGAGAACCACTACAAAGGCCAATGATGTCAAAACCGCCATATTTTGGGCAAGCCCAAAATTACCTATCGGAGCCTCAGCTAAATAATAACCTTCCTCCAGGGTTTGACCGACCTGTCCAACAGAGTCATTTTCAACAGATCACACAGGGTCATCCACAACAAGAATCCAGCCAGTTTGCAGACAAGCAACAGGGAATGGTATCTGAGAGCCCCATGCCTGAATACCCGCCTATGCATTCCATTCAACCACCAAACTTTGTTGTGCCAATGAATTCGAATCCTCTATTAACTCCTCAATTTGGTCTTCCACCTTTCCAAACTGAGGGAGCTCAGCCATTCTATGTTGCACCCTATGAGATGGGCCAGATGACCAGGCCAGATTCAGCACCTGATGGTGGAGCAGAACAAGGGTCTTTGTTGGGCTTCCCACCAGGCCCAGCAGGTGGTATGAATTTCATGGCAAATTATTCTCAGCCCTGGAATTCTGGACCAGCACCAGGGAGCCAGGGAATTCCTGATGCTTTTGCAAACTCGTCAGATTCTCAGGGAAATATTGCATTTTATCAAGGAGACTATGGACGAAATCCAGGAATTCTACCAATGGTCCCTCCTCCCCCACCCACTGCCAACAAGGGGATGGAAGCTATACATGCTGGTAATATGGATCATCGAGATGGCAAAGGTATATTGGCACCACAGCCCTTTAAACATCCACCACCACCTCCGCCTCCCTTGCCTCATGCATCACAGTCCAAACGGGGTAAATATTATTCTGGGGATATGGGCCATGAGGGACCTGATTTTGGATGGCAGCATGAGAACCGTGATGGTTTTGGAAGTGGGCAGGAGTAGAGAAATTGCTTTGTTTTGCTGCTGTACCTTGTATTGAATTTTAGGGAACTCTTGCTTGGACCAGCTATATGCCTATATAGCCTACCAGTTTTTGCTTCATGCCCCTGCCTGTATTTGTTTTTCTCTATTATGGGCATTATTTGTGTTTATTTTTCTCCCACGGGAACTCTTAGTTAAAACTAGTTACCTGGCCTACTTCTCACTGTTAGGTTGGATCAATATATATATATATATAATGTGGTATAGTTGTCAGTGTGTTTTCTAACGGGAAGAAAAATTTTGATTGTGAATTTAAAACTTAGTTTACATTTAATAAAATTAATTAAAGCTTCTATGCACTAATAAATATTAATATTATCAGAATGTTTTTTTAACCAATTTAAATATTATGGTTTAAATTGTGTGAGAGTTAAATTAATATGATGTAGTTAATTTAATTTAAAGGGTTCAACCATTATTTGGTAGGCCTGGTCACAATCAGGTTTTACTACGAAAAAATTTTCACGGCTTTGTTGCTGCTTTTTGTGTTTTGAGGGGGAATAACGTGTAACTTGTAAAAATAAGTT
>Ga0325404_1005837_pt1 | contig 12952 bp, 14 predicted proteins | sample PopdelMetagenome_18_FD_205664 | JGI IMG/M metagenome (GOLD analysis project Ga0325404, IMG submission 205664) | Populus deltoides microbial communities from Bellville, Georgia, United States - Xylem-Control-R1 | ecosystem: Host-associated > Plants > Phyllosphere > Stem > Wood/Secondary xylem... | reverse complement strand
CAGATGATCCCAAACCTCTTTTGCTGTCTCATACTTCGCCAACTGCGTACCTATCGAATGCTCAACAGAATTGTTGATCCAAGTAATGATCTTTGCATTATTTGCTTCCCATGTATCTATCAAAACAGCATCCCCCTCCTCAACATTCTTAGGTATTATATAAGTTCCACTAACATACCCCCACATCTTCTTACCCTTAAGAAAATTTCGCATTACATAGCTCCAATACGAATAGTTCTTCCCATCCAACCTCACACTCACAGACTGAAGCGAATCATCTCTTTCAGTAGCCATAATTAACAATCACAGAGAACCAGAATGCAAAAGCAGCGGAAAACAAAATACCAAATTGCAGAAACTGAACAGAGATTGCAGAAACTAAACAAATATCTTCTCAAAATTATACGATTACTCCAAAACACAAAACCAATTTGCAGAAACTGAACACAAATACCAAATTGCAAAAGCTGAAAGGTAGACGAAATACCAAAATAATTGCAGAAACCGACAAAATACCAAATTTTGCAGAAGCGGAAGACAAAATCTCACTCCAAAAAATTTGTTAAATTAAAACCAAGTTGGATCCGTGAATTTGTACTTGGGATTAAGCCTCGTTTCATAAAACCAGCTCTGGTACCATGTTAAATTAATTGAGATCAAATAGAGAAAGGAGTCTAGAATTCTGAATAATCTGTATATTATGAATGCATAGTCTTAACTTAAATACAAATAAAATATATATAGGTCAAACTGAAAGTACTATTTTACCCTTAATAAATAAAACTACATAAATATTATTTAACAGTTTGATCATTGGAGCTTGTGGTTGGAAAGGTAATTAATCTTTAAGGATTGACATGTTTGGCACTAGAATCTGATCATATTCTGAACGTTTGTTGGGTGAGATAAAGAATTACTGCTACTGCTAAGCTTTGTACTTGCTTCCTTGTTATGAAACTGGAAGAAATATTTTTGACATTTTAACGCAGCTATTATTGAATTGTGGGTGTGTACTGGCGTGCTTTATTTAATAATTGTAAACACTAGCATTAGTTTCTTGGAAACCCTGCGGGAAATAACCAGGAGGTTTGTCAACTACTATAAAGTATTTGAGCGCAGACTTTGTCGCTTTTTCGCCTGTCCTAAAGTCAACATTACCACACACTTCCGAAATTTACTCCATGGAATTTTCGTCATAAATAGAATTTCATAGATGGTGCTCTTTGCGTTAAAATATCCTCGATTTTGTGGCCGTAGCTTCTCTCTGGCTTTGTTAAAACAGATAACAGAGAGCGATCTAGCCTACCAAATTTAGATCGAACAATTCTTTGAGGTTTTCATGGCTGCTTCTTATTCACGTACTACCACTCGGTGGAAATATGATGTCTTCCTCAGTTTCAGAGGTGAAGACACCCGGAAGGGTTTTACTGACCATCTTTATACCGCCTTGTGTCACAGAGGAGTCATCACTTTTAGAGATGATCAAGAACTTGAGAGGGGGAATGAAATTTCCCGTGAACTTCTTCAAGCAATACAAGATTCAAGGTTTTCAGTGATAGTTTTCTCAAGAAACTATACTTCTTCCACATGGTGCTTGAACGAACTAGTAAAAATTGTGGAATGCATGAAACAAGGTAGACAAACAGTTATTCCAGTTTTCTATGATGTTGATCCTTCTGAAGTAAGGAATCAGACAGGGAGACTTCAACAGGCCTTTGCTGATCATGAAGAGGTTTTCAAAGACAACATTGAGAAGGTGCAGACCTGGAGGATTGCGATGAAACTAGTGGCCAATCTTTCTGGATGGGATTTGCAGGATAGGTAACCAAAACACATCTTCTTTTTCTCATGTTTTGTGTTTGTGTAATTGAGGAAAACCCCTTTAATATGTTGTCTGAAATTTATACCTCAGCATGCAAGTTGTTGATCTGTGCCAATTTGACTCGTGCTTGGTAACCTAGTGAGTATTTCATCTGCAGGCACGAGTCAGAGTTTATTCAAGGCATTGTTGAAGAGATAGTATGCAAGTTGAGAAAATCAAGTTACAGCATGTCATGGGTAACCGAGAACTTAGTTGGAATGGATTGGCGTTTGGAGGAAATGAGTTTATATTTAGGAGTAGAGCAGCTGAATGATGTTCGAGTTATAGGGATCTGTGGGATGGGTGGAATAGGTAAGACGACCATTGCTAGAGCTGTCTATGAGAAGATGCTGGGTCATTTTGAGGGCAGCAGCTTTCTTGCAAATGTTAGAGAAGTTGAGGAGAAACATGGTTTATTTCGCTTACAGGAACAACTTCTTTCAGACACGTTGATGGAAAGAAGGACCAAAATCTCTGATGTTCATAGAGGAATGAATGAAATAAGGGTTAGGCTGCGTTCTAGAATGGTTCTTGTTGTTCTTGATGATGTTGATCAATTGGTCCAATTAGAATCTTTAGTTGGAGATCGTAATTGGTTTGACAATGGAAGTAGAGTCATAATAACCACAAGAGATGAACTTCTTCTGAAACAATTTGGAGTTGATAAAATATATAGAGTTGCAAGTTTAAATAACATCGAAGCCGTTCAACTCTTTTGTCTGAAAGCCTTCAGAAGTTATTGTCCCCCGGAAGATTATGTCCTTCAGACCATCCAAGTTGTAAAGTATGCAGATGGCCTTCCGTTAGCTCTCCATGTTTTGGGTTCATTTTTTTCTGGATTCAGATCTGTAGAATTGTGGAACCATTCATTGAAAAGACTGAAAGATATCCCAGATAAAGGAATTCTAGATAAACTTGAAATAAGTTTTGATGGACTTAACGAAGTAGAGAAGAAAATATTTCTAGATATTGCTTGTTTTTTCAACGGGTGGGAAGAAGATCGTGTGACAAAATTAATGGAAAGTTCTGGTTTCTATCCACAGATTGGAATAAGGATTCTCGTAGAAAAATTTCTCATAAATATTTCAGATAACAGAGTATGGATGCATGACTTGCTTCAAGAAATGGGTCGACAAATTGTCAAGAGAGAGTCTCATGAAGAACCTGGAAAACGCACTAGGTTGTGGCTCTGTGAGGATGTCATTCACGTTTTGCTAAATAATACGGTAAATAACTTACTGTTACAACCACAATTCTATGTATCAGATTTTGAGTTTCCTTTTTCCTGTTCATCATTCCTATTTATTAACCTTACTGTTCAGGGAACCGACAAAGTTGAAGGCATAGTCTTGAATTCAAATGACGAAGTAGATGGACTATACTTAAGTGCTGAATCAATTATGAAGATGAAAAGGTTAAGAATTCTCAAACTCCAAAATATAAACCTTTCCCAGAAGATTAAATATCTCTCCAATGAGTTGAGATATCTTGAATGGTGTGGATATCCTTTCAAATCATTGCCATCAACTTTTCAACCGGATAAACTTGTTGAGCTCCACATGCGTCATAGCAGCATTAAACAATTATGGGAGGGAGTGAGAGTACGCCTACTTCTATTTTGTTACTTCAAATTCAGTAATGTATTTAGAGTCTCATCATTCTGATTTTCTTTCTATACCTTTTGACAGCCTTTAAAGTTGCTTAGAGCTATTGATCTCAGACACTCCCGAAACTTAATAAAGACTCCAGACTTCAGACAAGTTCCAAATCTTGAGAAGCTGAATCTTGAGGGTTGCAGAAAACTGGTTAAGATTGACGACTCTATCGGAATTCTGAGAGGGCTTGTTTTCTTGAATTTGAAGGACTGCGTAAAGCTTGCCTGTCTTCCAACAAACATATGTGAGTTGAAGACCCTCAGAATTCTTAACTTGTATGGATGCTTCAAACTTGAAAAATTGCCTGAGATGTTGGGAAATGTAATGAATCTGGAGGAGCTTGATGTAGGCAGAACTGCTATAACAACACTACCTTCAACCTTTGGTCTCTGGAAAAAACTTAAGGTGCTATCTTTGGATGGATGCAAGGGACCAGCACCTAAATCATGGTCTTCTCTCTTCTCCTTCCGGTCACTTCCAAGAAATCCTTGTCCAATTACTTTGATGCTGTCCTCTCTGTCAGCGCTATACTCTTTGACAAAGCTAAATCTAAGCAACAGCAATCTCATGGAAGGAGAACTTCCTGATGATATGGGCTGCTTCCCATCATTGGAAGAATTAGACCTTAGCGGAAATAACTTTGTGAGAATACCTTCAAGCATCAGCCAGCTCTCTAAACTTAAAAGCCTCAGGTTAGGCAATTGCAAGAAGCTTCAGTCACTTCCGGATCTTCCATCAAGGCTTGAATATCTTGGGGTGGACGGTTGCGCTTCGTTGGGAACTCTTCCAAATCTATTTGAAGAATGTGCCCGCTCAAAGTTTTTGTCCTTGATTTTTATGAACTGCTCCGAGTTGACTGATTATCAAGGGAATATCAGCATGGGTTTGACATGGCTTAAATATTACCTCCATTTCTTGTTGAAAAGCGGCCATCAGGTCTCTATCTCTCTCCCCCTCTCACTTCACAGACCACGCTTTTTCTATATTTTTCTTCTCTGTGTTAAAATTTTTATGTTGTGTATTGAAATAGGTTATGATTTTGGTGCAGGGTCATCCAGCCTCTTGGTTTTTTACCTGTTTTCCAGGAAGTGAAATTCCTAGTTGGTTTCACCATAAGAGCGTGGGTCATTCTTTAACAATACGGCTACTTCCTTATGAGCATTGGTCCAGCAGTAAGTGGATGGGATTAGCTGTTTGTGCATTCTTTGAAGAGCTTGATTGTGGTGATTCATGTCTTATTACATTGAACTTCGATATCAAAGGCTTCAAATCTAGGAGCTACTTTCTAGAGTACCCTGAAGGTTCAACATTTACGTCAAATCAGGTTTTCTTTATCTTCTTTCCCAGAGGCAAGTTTCCGGAACCACTTGCTGTGTCTAATACTACTTCTCAGCCCATTGAGGTGGAGTTCCGGTCATCTATTCAAGAAAGAAACACCAACAATGAGTTTCAGGTTCTTTCTGCCCGAGTCATGAATTGGGGGTTCCGCATGGTGTACGAGGAAGACACAGTGCAGTTCAACGAACCGAATACAAGTGTCGACTCTATCAATGGATTGCATTCTGAAGAGTTGATGATATTGGATGAGAACAACTCCATCATCCCATGCAATAATATTGAGGGCAAATGCCTCCCAGAATAAACAGTGAAAGTAATGCCATGCCACCTGATGTTCCCTGCCCTTCAGATCCAATTCTTTCAGGGTTTTGATAGAACTTGATCCCTGACAAAAATATTGGATATATTTCTTCTTCTTCTATAGATTTCTAGTATTTATCTTAGTTCTTGTGTTGATACCTAGGATCACTTTAGTATTTTTCTTAACAATTTAATAACTACAAGTACTTATTTATATTTCTTTTCAACTAAAACACTATCTACGTTGTGTTTTATAAGAAGTTTCACACTAAATTGTTTTTTTAATTCCTCCCTAATATTATCAACACAATTAAAAAAAACTTGGGTAGAAACCTGTTCATATGGGTTGTAATAGTTTCTCACATTATTATTTTTTCCTTTTTTCTTAATTGTTTTTTCACTTGATTTGTTTTTATTCATAATTTAATCTTTTCACATTAAGTTTCCTTGAGATTGAATTTGATGTTTGTTTCGGTTGGCTTTAAATACAATTATTACAAAGTTAAGAATAAGTTTTGATGCAAAGTTAATCTTCAATTTAAAAAAATAAAATTTATTTTTATTGATTCAAACCAATTAAAACTTAAGAGATTCTATTTGAAACTTATATAAATATTTAACATCTTTTTTTCTAAGAAAGAATTGCTAAATAATATATTTATCTTGTTGTATTTATTAAGGGTAGAATAATAATTTTAGCTTAACCTATATATAAGTTCTTTGTATTCAGATTAAACAATGCACTTTTTACAAATCAATTAAGGAGAATTCTAGCCTCCTTCTCTTTCATATTTGTATTTATTTTGTGTTAATTAAATTGTTTTAACATGGTATCAGAGCTGGTTTTATGGAATGAGACTTAATTTTTTTTGAAGTGATATTTTATCTTCCACTTCTGCAAAATCTGGTATTTTGTGTTTCCTTCAGCTTCTGCAATTTGGAATTACGTTATGTTTTTGCAATTATTTTGGTATTTTATCTTCCCTTCAGTTTCTACAATTTGGTATTTGTGTTCAATTTTTGCGAATTCATTTTGTGTTTTGGCGTAATCGTATAACTTTGAGAAGATATTTGTTTAGTTTCTATGATTTCTATTCAATTTTTGCAATTTGGTATTTTGTTTTCTGCTGCTTTTGCATTCTGGTTCTCTGTGATTGTTGATTATAGCTACTGAAAGATATGATTCGGTTCAGTCTGTGAGTGTGAGGTTGGATGGGAAGAATTATTCGTATTGGAATTATGTAATGAGAAATTTTCTGAAGGGTAAAAAGATGTAGAGATATGTCAGTGGAAGCTATGTGGCACCAAAGAATTCTGAAGAAGGGGATGTTGCTTTGATAAATGCACGTGAAGCAAACAATGCAAAGATTATTACTTGGATTAACAATTCCGTTGAGCATTCTATAGATACGCAGTTGGCAAAGTATGAGACAACAAAGGAGGTTTGAGATCATCTGCAAAGATTATTCACACAATCAAATTTTACAAAGTAGTATCAATTAGAGAATTATATAGAAGCTCTTCATCAGAAGAATATGAGTATTTAAGAGTTTTATTCTGCCATGACAGATCTTTAGGATTAATTGGCTTTTACAGAATGAGTAGAACTAAAGGCATATGGTGTTTATATTGAGTGTAGAGAGCAACAATGATTGATATAGTTTTTAACAACACTTCGTAGTGATTTTGAAGGACTTAGAGGTTCAATCCTGCATCGTTCTCCATTGCCTTCTATTGACTATGTTGTCAGTGAGAGGTTCAATCTTGCATCGTTCTCCATTGCCTTCTGTTAACTATATTGTCAGTGAGTTATTGGCTGAAGAAATACGTCTTTAATCCTATTCTGAAAAGGGAATTCTTTATGTTTTGAATCTTTTTGTACTAGCTGTATCCTCTAAGCTATTCTTTAATCATCAAAATAAGCCTTACACAAGGGTTGACTTCGACGAGTGCAATTTCTGTAAGCAGAAAGGTTATTAGAAGGCTTAGTGTTCCAAATTGAGACAATATAATCAATCTTGGAAACCTGACAACTAATCACAATCTAATGCTCATAAACCACCTCGGGGTTATAAATCACCACACCACAATACAACAATAGTAGCTTCATCAGGCTCTATCACCAATTCTAGTATTCTAGCTCCGCAATTTCAGAAGTTTCTCTCTTTACAGCCATAAGCAATGTCCGCTTCTCCTTCTATAGGTCAGTTGCCTCATAGTTCCTCAGGTATGTCATATTTTGAATGGATCTTGGATTTTTATGCTTCATATTATATGTTTCCAGATTCTTCATCTTTTACCTCTATATCCCCTTCACCCTCCATTCATGTTATGACTTTTGATAACACTCTTATGCCCTTAGTAAGTGTTGGTTATGTTGTCACACCTCACTTGTCTCTTCCTAATATTTATCTTATTTCAAAACTCAAATTGAATCTTGCTTCTGTTGGTCGAATATGTGATCCTAGTGATTATTTAGTCATGTTTTCTGGTTCTTTTTGTTGTGTACAAGATCTATAGTCTCAGAAGCTGTTTGGGATAGACCGTAAGAAGAATGAACTATATATTTTGGATGAGTTAAAAGTGCTAGTTGCCGCCGCCGCTGCTGCTGCTGCTGCTACTACTACTACCACTACTACTACTACTACTGTTGATTTGTCTTCTTTTTGTTTGAGTCCTTCATCTTCTAGTTTTTATTTATGGCATTCTCGTCTAGGTTATGTTTCATCTTCTTGTTTAAGTTTTTTGGCATCCACAGAAGCCTTAGAAGATTTGAACACTTGCGATATTTCTGATTGTAGTGAATGTAAATTGATAAAATTTTTCGTTTTACCTTTTAATCATAATATTTTTGTTTCTTCTTCACCTTTTGATTTGATTCATTCTGATGTATGGGGACCTTTTCTTATTGCCATAAAAAGAGGGTTATGATATTATGTTTTATTTATTAATGATCATACTCGTTATTGTTGAGTTTATTTAATGAAACAACATTCTGAATTCTATGAGATATATACAACCTTTTAAGCTCTTGTGAAAACTCAATATTCTGCTAGAATCAAATGCTTTGGGTGTAATTTAGATGGGGAATACACGTCTAATAACTTTTATCAATTGCTTGTCTTATATGAAACCATTCACCAAACTTCATGTATAGATACTCCTGAGCAAAATGGTGTTGCTGAAAGAAAACATAGGCATATTATCGAAACTACTCATTCTTTCTTGTTATCTGTTTCTATTCCTAATGAGTTTTGGGAAGAAGTTGCCCTTACTACTGTAAGATTAATTAATATAATCCCATCTTCTTATAATTCAGGTTTTTCTCATTTTGAAAAATTATATGGGTATATTCCTGATTATTCCACCTTTAGAGTTTTTAGTTGTACTTGTTTTGTTCTTCTTCCTCATGCAAAACACAGTAAGTTGACCTCTCAATCTGCTATTTGTGTCTTTCTAGGTTATGATGAAGGTAAAAAGGGGTATCGTTATTTGATCCAATAACTTAGAAACTTTATGTGTCTCATCAAGTTGTTTTTCTCAAGCATGTACCTTTCCTTTCTATTCCATCTACTACTCATGACCTGACTAAACCTGATATTATTTGTATAGATCCCTTCTCTAAGGATTCTAATAGTTTATCATCTCAGGTTCCTAGTGCCTCAGATACCCCTTCTCATGTTTGACCAATTTGAACTCATCATTCTGTAGGTACTGACACTTTACTCTCCGGCACACCTAAAGCTCTATTTTCATTTATAGCCCCTCAAGCTTTTTCTTAGATTGTGGATCCACCTCTACTTCAATCCACACGCAATTGTAAGTCCATAAAACTACCAGATTTTGCCTATTCTTGTTATTCTTCATCTTTTACTTCCTTTCTACATTCTATTTATTGTCTCTTTGAGCCCTCTTCCTATAAAAAGACAATTCTTAATCATCTTTGGCAACAAGTTATGGATGAAGAACCTTTTGCTTTGCGTAAGATAGATACATGATATTTGGTTCCTTTACCTTCTGGTAAGAGTGTTGTTGATTGTCGTTGGGTGTACAAGATCAAGACTAATTTTGGTGGGTCTATTAAGCGATACAAAGCTAGGTTGGTTGCAAAAGGATACTCTCAATAGTATGGTATAGATTGTGAGGAGACATTTGCCCCTATAGTAAAAATGACTACTATTCGTACTCTTATTATTGTAGCTTCAGTTCGTCAATGACATATCTCACAACTTGATGTTAAAAATGCCTTTTTGAATGGAGATCTTTAAGAAGAAGTTTATATGACGCCTCCTCCTAGTGTTTCACATGACTTTGGTTATGTATGTAAGCTCAAGAAAGCGTTATATGGTCTCAAATAAGCACCTCGTGCTTGGTTTGAGAAATTTTCTGTTTTGATCTCATCTCTTGGATTTGTTTCTAGTAGTCATGACTTTACTCTTTTTATTAAGTGTACTAATGCAGGTCGTATCATTTTGTCCTTATATGTTGATGACATGATTATTATTGGTAATGACATTGATGGTATCTTAGTTTTGAAGACAGAGCTAGCTAGACAGTTTGAAATGAAGGATTTGGGTTCTCTTCGATATTTCATGGGTATTGAGGTAGCTTACTCACGTAGAGGTTACATTCTTTCTTAGTCAAAATATATTGCATATATTCTTAAACGGGTTAGACTTACTGATAACAAGATTGTAGACACTCCCATTGAAGTTAACGCAGTGTATTCTTCTTCTAATGGTTTACCTTTGATAGATTCTATTTTATATCCTGCTATTGTTGGGAGCTTGGTATACCTTACCATTACTCGTCCAAATATTGCATATGTTGTTCATATTGTTAGTCAGTTTATTGCTTCTCCTACTATTGTTCACTAGGCAGCTGTTCTTTGTATTTTACGATATCTTTGGGGTACAGTCTTTCAAAGTCTTTTACTTTCATCCACCTCATTCTTGGAGCTGGGTGCATACTCTGATGTTGATCATGGCAATGATCCCACAGATCGCAAATCAGTTACTGGTTTCTGTATCTTTCTAGGTGATTCACTTATTTCTTAGAAGATCAAGAAATAATTTATTGTTTCTCAATCCTCAACCGAAGCAGAATATCGTGCTATGACATCTACTACTAAAAACATTATTTGGTTACATTGGTTACTTACGGATATGGGAGTTTCATTCTCTCATCCTACTTCTATATATTGTGATAACAAGAGTTCTATTCAGATTGCTCACAACTCAGTTTTTCATGAACGAACTAAGCACATTGAGATTGATTGTCATCTTACTCGTCATCATCTCAAGCATGCCACCATTACTTTGCCTTTTGTTTCTTCTTACCAAGTCGCATTTCTTGTTTTTGTTTTTTAGATGGCAAACTCTCAATGCTTGTAGTTGCTGCAATGTAAGTTTGAGGGGAGATGTTAAATAATACATTTATCTTGTTTTATTTATTAAAGATATAATAATATTTTTAGCTTAACCTATATATAAACCACTTGTATTCAGGTTAAAGAATGTACTTTTTACAAATCAATTAAGGAGAATTCCAATCTCCTTCTCTTTCATGTTTGTATTTATTTTATGTTAATTGAATTGTTTCAACAATAACATCTTTATCTTAACTTCCGATTCAATCATTGGTTGAAATTCACATATTTATTATAATTTATTTATATATATAGTTCTTAATTTAATTTTTTAAACACACATATAAACTTTTTAAATTTATAATTAAATCGTTTTACGGTAAAAACAACATTAACAATACTGGACTTTTTTTTGGCATTGAAAAAAAAAAAACAAAAGCTCCATTCCACCGCGTAGCGCAGAAAATGAAACCAGTGAAATAATATTGTATTTTAATTGTAATTGCAAAAGAGTGAATTTTAACTTTTTAAATATAATTATCTGAATATATTAAAATAAAATCCATTACATATATTCAGATTTGAAGGTAATATAAAATAATTTGGATAAAGGAAGAAAATGATGTGGTGGGAGGACACGTTCGTATTAACAAGTTGATGAAAGCACGAAAGTGCTAGAAGCTCGTTTTCAATACATGTAAAGAAAGACTCAAAGCAAAGTCAATGAAAGAAGGCAAACCATATTAGGTATTACAGAAACCCGATGCTAGGGAACCTCAGTTGGACGGACGGCTTATAAGTTCCAAGTCTACGACTTCAATCGGCTTCCAGATCGAATTTTTCGTAGTATTGTCCAGGTAAATCTGTTTGTTTGACTTGCACAATTGCTCACTATGAAAAAGCCTCACCTCCTCAACTGAGCGTGCGTGTTTCTTAACTTATCGTTTTCATTGACTCGTTCTGATTAACTGACAGCTTTCGATTCAAGTCAAGGTCACAGCTTCCATACCCAAGTGAGAATGAAGGTGAGTTTTCCCTCTAGTATCTGTTTCTTGGAAAAACTTGGCCATTACCACGCTTTCGTTTGACTAATTTCTTGGTTCTTGTATATAAAAAAAACATCGATCTCATCTTGTGATTTTTTGGGACTCGTCGGCTCAGAGTGTCAATTTATGCTGTGGAATTTATATCTAATATGGTTCTGCTATATATTTTCTGTAAATATTTTAGAGAAACTCTGTGATGTGGTCTATGCACACGTTAATAATCAAGGGAAAAGTTTCAAAATTAATTTATAAGTTTCTTTACACCCCAAACTCAAAGGGAGCTTCAGAACACATACATAAGGAGAAAGACTAGACTAACTCTTATTTTAATACCACCCCTGTATATGTATGGCCAAGGAAATCAAGCATCTTGTCGAGCTTTCTTGATTTCTTAGCTTATGTAACTTTGTAGCTGCGTATAATTTCTTTGAAGGATGTGTGCTTGGACTTTTCACATTGCTTTCGGAAAACTAGGTCCTTGTCTGCAGTTGAAGTGTGATTTTTTTCGTGGAAAATCAGGATGTTTCCTGTTTGTAACCTTTACTTTCCTTTGCAGAAGGTGTTTCGCAAATTGGACGAGCACGATGAGGAGGGAAAGCAGAAGGCTGTGAAACGGGTTTCGAGCTTTTCAGGTGATCAGAAAATTGTAGACATTTAGGAGGTTTTAGGAAGATCAAAAGGCCGTGAAACTAATCTATGTCCATGTTGCTTGATGATGGCAAATAAGATATGTAATTCTCAATAAGATCATAGCTATATGACCCAAACCCAGCCTACCTGGCTGTGACACGACCTAAGGATCAGGTTATGGTTTGAGTGAGTTAACCACGTCAATGCAAGACAGAATCATTTTAATATTTTTTTAAAAAGTCGAACCGTATCTCACGCCCAATATTGCACATGCAGGTACCGACTCCATTACCATGGACATGACGGTAAATGGTGATGCTGATCCTGTTGGTGCTGTAAATGAATTAAGGAAAGATTTGAACGTGGATATTTTGACTATCGTGCCAGAAAAAGAGGAGGAGAAAGAGAATGGCAAGAAAGAAGAGCCTGCTTACACAGATGATGAAAGACAGAAAGCAGAGCTTGATGAACAAAAAAAGAAAGCTGAGATTAAGAAGCTACTTTACAAAAGCGAAGATGATTCTATATATCGTCATATGGCAAGTACCTCTGAGGAGAGGCCAAATTCTTGTGTCATATGTTGATTGTCGGGATGGGATTTTCAGGTAAAATACAACTTTGAAGCTCATTAATTTACTGATGACAAACCAATAAAAGGTTCTCTTGTTTTGTATGCTTCGTGTGGTCCGAAGAACATGATGAATATTCCACAAACAAAATAAATGATTCATTTCATAATTGTTTACATAAAAAT
>Ga0325404_1005833_pt1 | contig 12958 bp, 16 predicted proteins | sample PopdelMetagenome_18_FD_205664 | JGI IMG/M metagenome (GOLD analysis project Ga0325404, IMG submission 205664) | Populus deltoides microbial communities from Bellville, Georgia, United States - Xylem-Control-R1 | ecosystem: Host-associated > Plants > Phyllosphere > Stem > Wood/Secondary xylem... | reverse complement strand
TATGTATGAATAATTTTAAATCATGAGGGGGAATGTTAGAATATTGATTTAAAATTATAATTATTGATAGTTATTTTTTTAATTAGTAGATTTTATTGACTTGGCAATTTAAATGGTTGACATTTATAATTAATTTAATTTATTATATTTAATTTTTTAAAATATATTTAGTAACTAATATATATATATATGACAAATGTTTAGGATAGAAGTATATAATCTTTTCATCATCAAAACTCTTAAAAATACTTTTTTTTATTTTAATCTCTTATAAATCTCTGCACATAATTTAAGATCCTTCTTTTTTATATTCTTTTTAAATTTTACTATGCTTACTTTCTCATATTAACTTAAATGAGCAAAAGGATGATTGAAACGTTTTGGTAATTTTTATTGTATTAAAAAATTCTAATAGATTATTGTATCTTGAAAGAGAAGTGTGTTATATGCAAAATCATCCTTGTGCAGAGGTGGTGTTCTCTCTAAGGATAGCACTACTACGTGTGCCGCAATCTCAAACTTTTTCTAAACTCTTACCCTTTTCATATTTACTCTTATTTTTTATTTTTATTATTGATTGTAGTTGCTAATTTAATTATTGAAAAAAAATACAAAAATCTCGGTTATATGTATTTGCTTAATTCTTTCAATATCTTTGATTTTTCCAAACATTTTTTTCTTGAATCACCAAGAAAAACAATTAACAAATACAGTGATATGTATAATAAAATAAAAAAAATCACAAAAGAAATTGTAAAACAAATAGAAATACATTATTTTGACTCCAATCAATCAACTACCATCCAAGAGCGGAAACAATATAATGAGTAACAGCCTTTGTACAGTAAGATAGGAGGGCGAGAAAGAACAACGGCTAAGCTCTTTAGAACTCAGGATTATGGATTTATACTCCCCCAGTAAAAGTAAAATTGGTGTATGGTCGATTTAGAAATAGAAATTTCTAGTTGTACCAGGTCATCAACTATTTGCACTCCCCAGAAAAGTAAAATTATGGATTCCTACTGAATAATTTTGTTCTTCTTAACAAGCAACCCCGCTGTTGATCACCACAACTGCAACCTTGGTGGTACCTCTAGCAGTTCAGTTGATTAAAGGAATTGACAGCACCTCTTTTATCATTCCTAACTAACAGCTTCGCGTATTGTTTTATCAAGAACAGAAACATTATATATTCTATGAAAATGCTTAATTTGAGTAAACTGTGATTACTGGGATGAAAAAAGGCACTGTGCAACATATCCAAATTACCCGACAGATAAAACTTGAACAGTTGGATGAAGTAGAAACATTCATGGAGGAAAAACATTTATTAAGGGCCTTGACAGCATGAGTTTTTTGGGTTCTCTCTTTCGCATTTAATTACATTCTACAGTCAGAAAATATACATCATGCATTGAAAGGATCTAAGGCAAAGTGGAAATAGACTTGTAACATCTGGAGAAGGAGAAACCCTCACTTGGCTTGGAAAGCTGAAACAATAAGGATCCCTAGATCACAGTTCCGCTGGGAATCAACGCGTCCTTGATTATTGTGACAATCCCACTCTTTATGAAATATCCATCAGTTTCCCTGGCTGCTTCTTGCACATTGTCACCATTAATGATCTGAAATTTTGCTATCTCACGTTAATTATCCATCCCAGGAATATATAATAAGCATGTGTGCAACTACAACTCCACATCAATGACCAGCATAACATCATAAACAACATATAATGCCAACCTAAATGATGTAAGATGATAATCTCATGTTGATTGAAAAGAAACTATTATGCTGGATGTTTTCGGTCTTCTAGTTTCTAATCAATAGTCATATTTATCTTCTAAAAACCTTTTTAGTGAAAACTCTCCTGTAAATTTTAGGGACAACTAACTAGTAATCCCTTAAACTAGGATTAAATCAAAGATTAAAAAAAAAAAACCTATATAACCTCCATTCTAATTAGAAGAAAATGAGTTTAGGTGATAGAAAAATGATTCTAGTAGACAAAGAAACTTCTAGCTAAGGTAATAAATAGGATCATGACCTTCACATTGTCCCCAATTCGAGCATTCTTGTCAATAATTGCTCTCTTGATATGAGAATTCTTGCCAATACCAATTGGAACGCTTCCCTTAGCAGCCAAAAATCTCCTGTCAGCATCAGTCTGAAGGAACACAATTTAGAAAAACACACTCATTACAAATGAAAATGAAGTACTTAAAAACATGATCACTCCAGACATTTCAATGCCTACAAGCAAAGAAGAAACACTATACAGTAGACTGCTAATTCTCAGGGGCTATTACCTCATAATAATCTGCTCCCATTAATAATGTGTCTTCTATGATCGCACCTTCTGATATGCAAGACCGAAGACCAATCACAGAGTGGTGAATTTTACAGTTCTGAAAAGGACAAAAAAAAAGTGAGTTAAGTGAACTCATTGGATATCCACAATAATTGCCACAAGATGTAAATGCAAATTCAGCATGACGATGAATAAGGCAGAGAAATTATTATTCATTACTCCTCCCTCTAATCACATTTATGTAGGGTCTGTGAGTAATTTTCATAGGTGAACCACATTAGTTTGAGAGGGAGACCAATGGTTTATTGAATACTTTTTTATGAGATCAATGGTTTAGAACCTCAGACTATAATACAATGAATGAACATGGCCAAGGCCAATCAACTACCAGGCCTTCCCAACCAAGAACATACCTTTATAACACAACCCTCACCAATAACACTATCTGTGACATCAGCATCAAGCATCTTGGATGGAGGCAAATAGCGAGGTTGAGTGTAGATTGGAGATGAACGGTCATAGAAGCTGCAAAAGGAAGTCCAAAAACATAGGCATATGAAATTACAAGCAAGCTTATCGCATGGAAACAATTGTTGGACTGGAATAAGAACTACCTGAAATCTGGCACTGGCTTTTTAGTTATCCCAAGATTTGCATTATAAAATGCCTCAATTGTACCAATATCTTCCCAGTAGCCATCATATAAATAAGCTTGTACCTGTTAAGATACAAAGATTGGTGAAAATTGTAACTTAAAGAGATTGTGAAGGCAAGAAAGAGATAATTTTGATGCTGGAACATCCAGCAAATTATAATGCATCCATTGTAAAGGAAAGACACGGTCTGATGCATCTAACCAATGTGCTTAAAGATTTTATGTCCATTAAAAAACAAAAAAAGAAAGAAAAGCCCATGTTTCTCATGCGGGGAGCACTATCATGGCTTCAACATAGCTGGAAAAGTGTGTGCTCCATTAAAATTCATTTATTGAAATACAGTTATATCTGAAAGTAATACACAAGAGGAACATGTAGAAAGATAATTGAACAAAAAGATACTCACTCTCATCCCAATAGAAGTAGCACCAGGAATAACTTCACTTCCAAAATCATTGGCTCCAGGAAACTTTTCTCTCAGCAGATCCAGCATCACATTCTTGCTGACAACATATATTCCCATGCTAGCAATGTAAGGCATCTCTTTTGCTCTCTCATCATCAAGACCTAAAATAGTAGTGTCAACCTAGAAGAAAACATTAAGTAACATTTAAAAATCATCTTCCTTTGGGAAATTGAAGCACGTATTCATAAGCAAATAAACTATCAGTTCAAATTTTGAGAAGGTCCACCTTCATAGCTTTCAATTGTTCTCCTTTGGGTTTCTCAGCAAATTCAATTATGCGCCCTTCTTCATCAATTTTCATCAAACCAAATGCAGTTGCACGTTTTTCGTCCATTGGCAGTGCAGCTACAGTGATATCTGCATCAGTTTCCCTGTGAGCTTGGATAAATCTCTCATAATCCATTCGGTACAAATGGTCGCCAGCAAGAACTAGGAATTCCAAAACATTGTGCTCCTCAAACAACCACAAATACTGTCTGACAGCATCTGCTGTGCCCTGTAGATCATTCGATCAAAATTCCATTACATAAAAAACTGGGCATCCAATCAGAACAAAAATTAGAGAGCTAATTGGTGAGGAAGCTATCGATCAAAAACAAAAACTTTTAAAAACCAATCAGTAAAAACGCCAATCTAGTTTAATGATTCTTACGAAAAGATAAGTACACAGCCCAAGGGCGTAGAATGAAACTATTACCTGGAACCAATTGGGGTTCTCAGGACTCTGCTGAGCTGCAAGAACTTCAACAAAACCCTCATTCTTGTAGCCACCCATGTTGCTCGCATAAGCCCGTGAAAGGTGGCGGTTGAGAGAGGCAGAGTTGAATTGTGTGAGAACATATATCTTTGATATATTACTATTCAAACAATTGCTCACAGGAATATCAATCAGCCTGTAGTTAGCTCCTAAAGGAACAGCAGGCTTTGCCCTTTTCTTAGTAAGCGGGTAAAGCCGAGTCCCAGCTCCTCCTCCAAGAATAATTCCAAGAACACTCTGCCATAAACCATATCGCATTGTTCAATCAAATTACGAACCTCATCAAGCACAGATTATAACACATTCTCAGTAAGTAAATCTCCCATAAATAACAATACAATCATTTATTCTCTCATTCTAATCATAATTATTCATCGTTACGATCAAACCTAAATGAAGAAAGTTGGATCTAAAACACAAAATAATAACTCGGTATTTTAAATTAAGTAGTCGTGGTGGTGGTGGTGGTGGTGGTAATTATAACAATAATAATAATAATATGAGGAGGAGGACGAGGAGGTGGAGGAGAAAACTAACTCTGCTGGCGTCAGGGTCAAGACAAGTTTGAGAGTTCCTTGAATCCGAAACCGCTTTAGGAGAAACGATCATCGGAGTCCTCTCATTACGACCTGTATCCCGGCGAACGGAAAACGCCGTGGAGCAAACCTTCCCACCGGAGAGGTTGGAGGACGAGCTGAACGACAGGCTCCTAAATGCAGTTCTCCGGCTCAAATTCGACGAAGAAGAAGAAGACAACGAGGATGAAGACGGCGGCCTCTTAACTCCGATCGCCGCCATACTCGCCATTTCTGTTAGAATCAGTACAGTATAGCTGGCTGGCTGGCTCTCTGCAGTCTGTTTTAGTCCAGTCTAGTAAGATGAGGACTCTTTTCGTTGCTTTTTTATTTATTTATTTCTGATTTTTGATGTGTCCTCGGGGACTGGCCCATTCTTTTTGCAGGAATTTACGGGTTTGTTTAGCGTGATTTGGCGAGGAAATAAGGGTATTTTGGGGAGATGAATTGTGACTGGGAAAAAGATCTGCATGCCTTGATGGACTCCCTCCGGTTATTTATTATTTATTATTTATTATTTATTTTAGTGGCTGTCATTTCAGGATTGCATTATTTTGGCACAGTCACATGGGCCTTGCTATTTTGTTTAATTTCACTGAGTCATAGGAGGATTCAGCACCGTCCCCTTATTTTAATGTTTTCTTATTTAAGTATTTTTATTTGTATTTATATAAATAGTATTACTCAATCATGCAGTCTTGATGTGTGGTTTAATTGATTAGCTTTTGATTTTCTGACCTTTCCTCGACCAGAGAGTCGTCATCGCCATGGTGATTCTTTGACATATACGCTTCTTAATACATCAAAATCAGTGTTGTCACTTGGGATTCGGCACATCATACTAGTAAATTCCCACTCCAAAAAAAATAAAAATAAAAAAACATTAGTGAAAACAAGTTAAAAAGTGGGTGCGGTTTAGTATTTTTCAAATTATTTTAAAAAATATAAAATTGATATTTTTTAAGTATCTGATATTATCAAACGCAACTTGAGATTCGACACAAATCTAATTTAATACCAGATCTTTGGTATTAAAGCCTATTGGGATCCGAATAGTATTGTTTATACAAAATTTTAGAAACTTGGTTAGAAGAAAGAACCTTAAAAGTATAAATGACTGTTACTGAATGATGTAAGTTATGTTTATGGATGACGATATGATTGTAAATCCATATAATTTGCAATCTGTTTTCTAAATTATCTTTTAAATCATAGATTTTGTTTTTTATAGAACAACTTCTATTTTAGCTTTTTCTACTTTTGATTCTACTAAAAATAAAAAGGTTATAAATAGTGAAGAGATTACAATTGAGGATTTTATATAAAAAAAATATTGATGATTGAAAAATTTCAAAGGTTTAAAAGAACCAAATCTATCAAATTTCTTCTTTTAATCTTTTCAAAACTGTTTTTACAATAAAAATTGAAGGAAGGAATATTCAGCTTACAAAACCTTTTGAAACTATCCAACTCCTTTCTTAAGAATCCCTACAAAAACACATAGATAGAAATTTCAAATACATTCATATTAGCCTAGTACAAAGTAGGAATAAAACCCCTGCTTGTTTCTTTCAATTGTATCCAAACCTAATCATATTCCTCAAAGACAAAAACATCCTACAAAGCATGATCTTACAAATAAAAACTCATAATTACAACATGCTTTAAGGATTAATCTCTATAGCATTGATCCTTAAGATCCATTATAACGCCATGTTTTTTGCCCTTGCTAGTAAACATAAATTCAAATCCAAAAAAGGTGAAACTTTACTTCTCCAAATAGATATTTATAGATCAAACATAGTTGTACTTAAATCTATACAGTGGAAAAATAGTACCCTACCAAAAGATTGGATCCTTGTAGGTGTCACTCAACCTAAGCATGTTTAACCACCAAAACCAAATATCCAACTCAAATAAATAACCCAGTATGGTGATAGTAAAGTTAAATTATCCTTTCAAAGATGATCAATTAATTCTAGATTCTCAAATGAATATTCTACATTAAGTACGAAAAATCTCGGAAGAATTTTTGAGATTCCCTCAGTTATAAAGATGTCTTACCACACAAACCCTTCTAGGAAATCGACCTCTACTGTTCCTAGCACTAGTTTCTAAAAATTCAATTATATCAAAACATACCCAAACCATTATATTCAAACATTAACTAACCTTCTCCATCAACCTCTCCAACATTCTTATCTGTAAGTCAAAACATCCAAAACGAGCTGAATGTTCTTAAAGGAGATTTTGTTGTAAGTAAAAAAATTATTTTATTAATGATTTTTATAACAATCATAACTCTAAAAAGAGATGTTAGTTTTTCAAAACCTTCATGAAAGAAAGATATGAAATACAAAAATATTTTTATAATTTCATTACATTACATAAAGTTTGAATCATTTTATGTAACTGAACATCATATTGCATATTCATTTATAAAACGTGTATATCCCATAACATCTAAAAGTAAAACTCATGTTTGGGAACTTGACAGTGGTACTTTTATTGAGTTGAACATCCACCTTTAAGAAACCTTAAAATCCCTCATAATAGTCGAACTATAGATGTTGCCCCTTATAAAAATTCAAGTGATGATATCACTACAAACACCAAACATATTATCCAGTAGAACAACTTCACCAATACCAACCTTAATATCATAGAAAAAACAATTGACTAGAATAAAGAAACAAATCCAAAGGACTATTATTTCTCCGGTTGAAGATAAAAAATCCATAAACCAAAAGCTAAAAAACTCAATATTCAAGTTATACTAAGAGGCCGTTTGTTTACGAGCCGCAAGCTGCGTTTTAATTACACCGCAGTTTTCAGCCGTTTGGTAATGGGAAAAAAGTGATTTGCTGTTCATGGGTCCCATATGATTTTTGCATCCGAAACGTAGGTAAAGAAAAGCAAGGAATTCCTGCTTTTCTTACACTATGCATGCTACACTGTTTCGGTCGAACCAGTTCCAGCCGGACCGGGTTCGGTCCAAAGCTCAATATGCATTGAACCGGGTCCGACCTAGTAAAATAAAAAATAAAAATTATGTTTAATTTTTTAATTGTGTTTTATTCGAAAAACTAGTGTTTGACATTATTCAATGACACTACGTAAATTAGACAGAGATCGCTTGATGACGTAGCATTTGCAGAATTTCATCGCAATTCCAATTTTGTTCCTAATTATATTTTACTTTATGTTGTCGCGCACTTAAGAAACAAAAAAAAAATTGTAATCCTTATCAGATATATTTCATACGTGATGAAATTGTAGATAGTTTAATGGAACAATGAAAAATATTTTATATAAAGTATTATTTATTTCATGATATAATAACAATAGTTAGATTTACAATATTTAAATTAAAAACCATCAATATTAATATATATTTTTAAAAATTATTTTATAACCTCAATTTCAAAAGCATTATTAACCAAACACATTAAACTACTTTTTGTTCAACCTCAATTTCAACCACAGTTTTAACCAAACATACATAAATATCAAATCAACCTCAACCAAAAGCACTTTTTATAAAAACAACTTTTTTCAAATCACAACCACAACAGCTACCACAATACCAAACACACTCAGTACTAGCCAAACTCAGTTCCAAAACAAAAAAAAAATGACTTTCTTAGAGTCATTAAAGATCACCTTAACCACCTTGAAGCTTCATCCTCTACCTTGATTGCTCCTGACACCCGACAAGTTAGTAATAATCCCTAAATCTCCACAATTCATATAAACACTATTTAAAATTACCAAACTCAAACCTCTAATAAAGAAGCCTTTTAGGAAAACACTCATGAAATCAATAAACTTGTTTTAAGAGATCTTACTCTTAAAACAATCATTGCCCCTAATCAAGCCATACATAATGAACCAACCACTATAAATCAACACAAATTCAATATCTCTTCCCTCTATGAATGGAACATAGATGGAATGTTCGAATACAATACCCTAAACACCTTACAACAAATTACTATGGTTATCAATACCTACAAAACTCAAATTGGAACCTTAGATAAAATTGTAGTTGAACTCTTTATAGTTGGATTTTCTTGCCAAGTAAAAGGATGGTGGGATTACCATCTTATTGAAACCCAACACCTTGAGATCCTTAACTCCATCCAAATGACTGAAGATTAGATACCCATCATTGACTCTAACAGAAACACCATTCAAGATACAGTCTTAACCCTTATTTTAACAATTTCTCTACATTTTATAGGAGATCCTTCCCATCTCAAAAACAAAAGTGTTGAACTCCTTTCCAGCTTTAGATGTAAAAAACTCAATGACTTCTAATAGTACAAAAACATTTTCCTTACTCATGCCATGCTTTGAAAAGATTCCAACCAAACTTTCTGGAAAGAAAAATTCCTTACTAGATTGCCAACATTTTCAGGAGAAAGAGTTAGAAACAAAATTAAAGATATTTTTATCTTCAAAACAGTCTCTTATGATCAATTAGCATATGATGAGCTTGTCAGTTTTACCCCAAAAGAAGGTCTTAAGATTTGTCATGACTTTAAACTTCAAAGACACCTTAAATGGGAGATGAGAAGAACTCGACAAAAACTACATAGTTTTTGTCAATAGTTTAATTTGTCCCTACCGAAGCCAAACTATAATAGTTCATGGTCCAAACCTACCATCTTAAAGTCAAATAAACCACCTTACAAAAGAATAGCTCATAAATATAGAAACCATTTCTATACCAAAATTGAGTCTTACTATAAAAAGACCACCAAAAAACCCACAAAACCTTTCTAGTAAAAATCAAAACCCAAGCAAAAAATTGACCCCAAAAACATTACATGTTACAAATGTGGTAAAAAAGACCATACCTCTAGATTCTATTGGATTAGTACAAATTTATATGAACTGCAAATAAAAGAGGAAGTCATTCACCATATCCAAAGCCTTTTGACTAAGGCATCTAATACTGATTCCAACCCATCAGATCCTTTTAAAGAACTTTTCTAAATAGATTAGTTAGCAACATCTAGTTCTGACTCAAATATATCAAACCACATCACTTTAAAACAAATAAAAATTTTAACCCAATATCAAGAGTTTATTCTTGAAGCTATCAAAAAACTTCATGACCCTTAGCTATAAAAAAAACCTACATAGACAAACTCTTAACTTTCTTTAACAATTTAGAAATACCACAGCATGTCTAAAGATCATAACTATTGCCAATAACTAGTACAAACACCTATGACCTTACCAAAATTCTCAACAAAAAGAAAAAATCTAAACTTCTTGTTATTATCCCAAATCTAACAATTTGAAATCAAAACCCTTAAGACTAAACTACAAAACCTTAAACAAGCTCAACAAAAAGACTCTGCTATTTTACAACATCTTTTCGCAAAATTAGAAATCTAATCTGATTTTGAACCGAAAACAAAAGACCAAACCCTAGAGAATCATGCATTGTCAAACATTAAGCATGTTCCTGAAGATTTTCTACATGTTTTAATGCAAATTACTTCAAAAAATATATCATAAAAATTATATTAATTTTTTCAAATTATTTTAAAATAGGCATTATTGTCTTGTTTGATATAGGTGCAAATTTAAATTGTATTAAAGAATGAATAGTTCCAAAACGATTTTTACAAAGCACTTCTGAAAAACTTTATGTAGCAAATAATATTAAATATAAAAATCAACCGTCATTTTTTAATAACGAGCTTTATCTTAAAAAATTCTTTGTTGTTACTAATGATATTAACCATACTATTATTCTTGGCACTCATTTTATTAACAAGATTACTCCTTATAAAATCAATCATGAAAATATTATTTTAAAAATTAATGGTTTGAAACTTGTTTTTCCTTTACTAGAAAATCCAAAGACTAGGAATTCAAATTTAATGAAAGCATGTTCTATTCACACCCATTACATCAATACATTGTCGCCTTGAGATCAAAGATTTACAGTCTAAAAGTTTTATGCAATATTTTAGATCACCCTGGTCGTGTGTAGCTTTTTATGTTAACAAAAATTCTGAGATTGAACAAGGCACACAAAGGTTTGTCATAAATTATAAACCTCTAAACAAAGCTTTGAAATTGATTAGATATTCAATTCCAAACAAAAAAGATTTGTTACAAAAATTATATTCTGCATTCATATTTTCAAAGTTTGATATCGAATCAAGATTTTGGAAAATTAAAATTCATCCAAAAAATCGTTACAAAACTATATTTACAGTTCTATTTGGTTAATATAAGTTGAATGTCATGCCATTCAAATTAAAAAAAAAATGCTTCTTTTGAATTTCAAAGAATCATGAATGATATTTTTAATATATATTCAAAATTCTGCATAGTAGACATTGATTAGATATTCAATTCCAAACAAAAAAGATTTGTTACAAAAATTATATTCTGCATTCATATTTTCAAAGTTTGATATCGAATCAAGATTTTGGAAAATTAAAATTCATCCAAAAAATCGTTACAAAACTATATTTACAGTTCTATTTGGTTAATATAAGTTGAATGTCATGCCATTCAAATTAAAAAAAAAATGCTTCTTTTGAATTTCAAAGAATCATGAATGATATTTTTAATATATATTCAAAATTCTGCATAGTAGACATTGATGATATTCTTATCTGCTCAAATTCTGTAGAACAACATTTACAAACATTCTTTTATATTGCAAAGAAAAATGGTTTAGATGTTTCAAAAACAAAAATTTCTTCTTTTCAAACTCGTGTTTGTTTTCTTGGTCATTATATCTCCCAATAAATTATTACACCTATAGAGAGATCCTTTATTTTTGCTACTAAATTTCCTAACAAAATTCTAGATAAAACCCAGCTATAAATATTTTTAGAAAGTCTTAATTATGTTTTATACTTATATCCCAATATGAGCAGAATAACAAAATCCTTAAATGATAAACTAAGAAAGAACATTGTTTCTTGGTTAGATGAACATAATAAAATCATTCGACAAATTAAAAAACAAATCAAAAAGATTCATTACCCACATATTGCCAATCCCTTAGCTCCTAAAATAGTTGAGACAAATGCTTCTGAGTTGGGGTACGAGGGTATCCTTAAACAAATTAAGGAGAACAAAGAACAAATTCTTCAATTTATACCTGCATATTACAATGATTGTCAAAACAATTACTCTACTATTAAAAAATGAATCTTTCTATTGTGTTGTGCATTACAAAATTTTAAAGTGATTTATCTTTTACACATTGATTGCAAATTTGCTAAAGAAGTGTTACAAAAAGATATTCAAAAAATTGCTTCAAAACATATTTTTGCTCGATCACAAGTTATATTAAGTACTTTTTTTTATTTTGATATAGAATATTTAAAAAAAGATACAAGTTACATTCCTGATTTTCTAACTAGAGAATTTCTCTAGAACAGGTCCCGATGCCTCTCAAATTCAAATTCAAAGACCCACAAACAAAGTTTGAGTCTTCAAAATCTCAAAAATATCAAAACCCTACAAAACTACTTGTATCATCAATTTACTCTGCAAAACCAATCAAAAGGTTTCAAAAGAAAAATCTTGTTATATTGAAAAACCAAATTATCATATTAACTATAGAAAATAGATTTTTCCATCCTGATCCTTTTATTACAACCACAAAAATCATTTTCAATATGCCTACTCCAAATGTATTATCTAAAATATCCTTCATCATTCTGATTGGAAACAACCCCTTCACCAAACAATCTATTTTTTTATCAGCAACCATGTCAAACTTGGTGATTCCATTGCCCATTTTTATTCATACTAGGATTATCAACAAGCATGACTCAATGCCTTTTTCCTTTAAAATATAAAGGTAGCCACTCCAAACTATTCTATTTTAACAATCTTATTAAGTTTTCAAGCTTACCAAACTAGTTTCTTCAATGGTGAGATTACTTTGGTTGTATTTACAAAGTAATAAAACCTTACCCTTTAATTGAAAATGGCTACATTTACTTCAAACATGATTTTAAATCTTAAAAAAATAAAAAGAAACTCCCACCAATTCTCATGTTCTATTCTAAATTCTGTCCCTTGAGTTTGTTCGCGGTATTTTGACTATAATACCTAGCATAGGTATCCCATTCTTATTAGAAGAGACAAGGTAAAATGATGGGACTTCTTTATAGCAAAAAATAAAAGTTCAAAACCTGTTGT
>Ga0325404_1005830_pt1 | contig 12964 bp, 7 predicted proteins | sample PopdelMetagenome_18_FD_205664 | JGI IMG/M metagenome (GOLD analysis project Ga0325404, IMG submission 205664) | Populus deltoides microbial communities from Bellville, Georgia, United States - Xylem-Control-R1 | ecosystem: Host-associated > Plants > Phyllosphere > Stem > Wood/Secondary xylem... | reverse complement strand
GTCAGCGAACACGTTCAGGACCGCCCAATCAGCAAATGTTGACCATTCTAGGTGTATAGCTAACACTGTCCTTCCCTGCCATGTCCCATGTCGCCTTAATATCCCAAGGAATTACCTTGCTGTCTTAACTATGAATTAAGCAAAGATGGATGATGAGATTTTTTATATTGGGGTGGTTGAGATTAATTGAAGCAAGTAGAAAGCTAAGGATTGATGCATTGAATTACAAATCCTAAATATATCAAATACTTAAATATATATTACTATATTAATATTCACTCCTAAAAATAAAAAGAAATTCTCTCAAACCCTAAAAGCTATTTGTTTCCCACAGATCCATAAATAATTATCCCTTGGCTTGCTTCAACTTTCCTCAACTAAATAAAAAATTAAGAGATTTCATGATTCAAAAATTAAGAGTTATCATGATTGGAAGGATGTTATCTATTTTGGGCTCTGATGGTGATTGTGAAGGATTTGTGAGATGAATTATAGTTTGGAAGCAAAAATTGGTGATTTATGAAGCATTTAGAGAAGATGAGAAGTATAAGGGTTTTTTTTTAGTGAGATCGAGATGTTATTTGAATCGGGATGAAGAAAGATATTTGAGAGGAAATGTGATTTTAAGGAGTATAAATACAAGAATTGTAATTTAATGTATTCAATTTTAGTTTTCAACACATCTCTACTAATCTTTGCCATTTGTATTTCACGCATTTCACTAACTAACGCATATCAGGTTTAAAGAATCATGCTTGACCAATTAATAAAAATTTAAGGTCCAGCAAATTTGATCAAAAAATCAAACTAGAGAGCAGATGTTTTTTACACCATTTTGAAATGGTCCAAGTTGTCTGTTGTTCATTATAATGTTCAAACGCTACTAATAGTTCCAAGAACCGTGTGTTTGTATTCAAAAATTTTTTTTGAAAATTTTTTTTATTTTAAATTATTTTTTTATATAATTTTAGATTGTCATGATGTTAAAAATAATTTTTTAAAATTAAAAAAAATTATTTTAATATATTTTCAATCAAAAAACAATTGCTATTATAATTTCAAACACTATATAGGTTAGACAACATTAAAGAGTAATGCTGATTCAAAGATTCTTTGAAGCAGCTAAAAATAGACTCTTAGGATTAGTGACTTTCCCTTTGAAAATGGTTGGTCCTTGCTTTTCAAATATACCACTAGAGTAATGTAGTTTGATCAAATTGCAGATCCTTTAAAAGTATGTTGTAACTTCACCACAAATCCTTTATCAAAATAAAATCAATATCACTTGCGCTATTACCTAATTGGCTTGTGAGCCACGTCCACTATCCATGATCACTAGAAAAGAAAGGTATATTCTACTGATTTCACTTCTACTCCACATATAAGATACAAAATTTGGACCAATATTTCTCTTAAACAAACCCTCTCATGTGGCTAAAGAGTTTAGAAAATTATGATTTTTTAAGGTATCTTGAGAGCCCATTTTTTCTCTTAGAAGCTTTGGATAACCTCACTTGATCTTAAGACACAACGTGGAGGAGATTCTATCTGAGATGAGATGTTATGCAAGGATGATTGCACAGAATATCCATACATCATATTTAGGCTTCCAAGCTTTTCTTAATCCCATACCAAGGTGTTCTTTGCAACTGTAGGCCCAATACATATTATTTCAATGCTAAAACTTCCTTCTTAGACAACAATTACAACAAAAACTTTTTAGCAATTTAAAAATGGACATCATATAATTTGGGGTGGCAGCAATCACTACCTTAAACAAAACCTTTCTATTTGTGATAATAATTTCTACTTTCAAGATTGTAACTTTCCATAAATACAATCAAAGTTAAAACCAACGACTTGTGACTTGGACCTCCCCCACCTTGTTCGAATACTCGATTTGCTTTTCAGTTATAGGCTTGCTCCCCAACCTATAATAAATTTCATTTCTACTATCCATAGAAGTACTAGGGCCAAATATATGCTAGATTTTTCCTTTTTTTTTTCTTCTCTATAAGTCATTATCTCATCTCAATCAAGTTATAGTTTGATTGTACTAACAATGTGACATGATATAAGGCATGCATTCATGGGTTGGAGATGAAATCAGAGGGCACCTAATCTACATAGAGATCAGGAATTCTCTAGATCATTGTTGCTTAGTTGAAGGAGAAATAATTGGGAAACCTTGGTATCATGACATCAAACAGTTCATCGAATGCCACAAATATCCATTAGGAGCATCCAAGGCAGACAAGAAAACCTTAAAAAGGATGACAATTGAATAATACTACCTGGATGGAGAAACCTTATGTAAAAGATCATTTGACAGAACTCTATTAAGATGTTTGAATAAAAAAGAAGCCAAAAAGGCCTTGTGATAAGTTCATAAAAGTATTTATGCCACTCATACAAACAGACACATGATGGTTGAGTAGATTCTATGATTTGGTTACTTCTAGATGACCATGTAAAAAGACTGCGTAGAATATATAAAAAAATACCATAAATGTTAGGTGTATGACGATAAGATCAATGCACCCTTGTATATTGGGATGTTATTGCAAAAAGCCCTAGGTCGTATGACCTGTAAGCAACCAAACAAGGGATTTGCACAATAAAACTCGAGTGGGTTGGTGTGTCAAATGACAAAGAGAGGTAAAATTAGAAATAATCGAGCCTACTATCAATAAGGAAGATGTATTACAAAAAAAAAGGGGGTTATATTTTAATCAAGATAATGATATATACATGTTATCTATCCAAAAGTGTTTAGCATTGTGTAATGTTTTGTAGAAATCTTATAGGTAAAAATCTCAATTGGAATCTAAAAAAGCTCTAATAAATCCATGTCAACAAAGATTTGACAAGGTTTCTTCCAACTTAACTTGGCACTAAAATTTTTAGCCCTACAATTAAAGAGCATCGTGGATTTGATTTTTTAAGACAAGTGGTCTTACGGTAGAATTCAACTTGTATTAGGAGATCCATCCTCGTGCCAGAATTCAATCAAAATTCAATTATGTTATCAGAAGGCTTCACTCCTGCAATTGAGATATATTCGGTCAAATCCTATAGGTAAGCCAAACAAACTCTACGATCAAAGACAAATGAGGTTGGTCACCTGTTGATTTGATCATTTTAGAAAATTAAGGTTGGTCACCTCTTGATTTGACTAACATTTAAAATTTCCATGCATAGTCTTTTCTTAACTTTACCACTTTTCAAAGTTTTCACGAACTCCATCTTTTCTTGACAAGCCTATTATACAAAGCCTTTTCTATAAGCCTTTGTGATATAAACATTGTAAAGAAAGGAAAACTATTATAACTTATTTTTACCCAAAAATATTTTCAAAAAGAGAGGAAAATCCAAAAACATTATTTGTTTAAATAAGTCAATCAAAACTCCTCAAGGTTTTAATTAAATAAGAATTTTTTTTAAGGATTTAAATTAAATAAAAATGGTTTTAATTGAAGGAATTGAAGGATCAAGGATCAAATTTATCAAATTGATTTAATTTAGGAGGTCTTATTAATTCAATCAGGGGCTTAATTAAACAAATTTATGATTTTATAGCTGAGAAGTTGAAGGGTTTATTTAACTTTGGTCCATGACATCATTAATAGATTTTATTAATTTGGCTTTGATTTTGTGCCTAATTGAATAATTAAAACTTCAAGAGGATTAAAACTAAAAAGTCATTGACTTTCAAATACTATTTTGAGCTTTTTTCACACCAAACATCGTCATTTTAAGGCATTGCTATATATACCCTGAACCTCTTTGTCTTCTTTTTCAGAGATCAAAATTAGGAATCCTAGCCACCATTCATGTCATTTTCCTAACAAATCGTCACTATCCATTGTTGTTTTGGATATTTTAGCATTGTTTCATTCATTTTTAAGCGTTGTTCTTTCATGATTTTAGCTTTGTTCAACCTTTGGTTGTTCTTTTCTACATGGCAACATGTTAACCTCGTTGTTGTTTTTTTTTTGCTTTTATTGTTTTTCCTCAAAACCTAACTCACTGACCCACTACAAGAGAGCCTTTTCATGCCCATTTACTGAAACCTGTGATCCTTGTTTTGTCTTAACCCTTCAACATTGTAGATTTCATACTTACAAATCATGTGGTTTGTGTTGATTTGGTCTAGGAAGGTAGGTCAGTCCTTTTCCCTTATAAATAGGTTTAGGGTATGTGTGTGAGAGAGAAAAAAAAGTAAGAGGAAGGCACACTTAGAGGAAATATAGTTAGATTAGAGAACTGAAATAAACAAAAAAAAAATAGATTTGTTATTTAGGATTCTGGGCAAGAAAGTCTTGAAGGTTTTATTATTGGAGAGTGAGAAATTAGGGTTCCAAAAAGCTTATGAGTCTTGGTTTACATTTCGGTTTGATTCAACCTCATCTTCCTCCAAGCGTAGGTATTTTACCTTGTGTGTTTCTTTTTTTTTTTGTTGCTCATTTTCTTTCTTTAATGCCTTAGTTTTTATAACTATAATGGTGCAATTTGTGATGTGAAAAATGTCTATATCCATGAATCTTGAGATGTCATATGTTACTATTTAGATGAGATATTTTTTTGTGATAGGACTCACTCTTCATGAGTAAAGCTTTTGAATTGTGTGATTGTGTTGTAAGCTTTTTTGTACAGCTATTTTGATGAGAATGTTTATTTGTAATAGGACTCACTCTTCGTGAGTTAAACTTTTGGATTGCATGATTAATTTTTAAGTTACCTTCGTAAGATGGAATCTTTGAGTAGGTTAGATACTCATTTTAATGTTCACTCATTATGAACAACTCTAGAATGATTAAAATCTATTGCCCTTTAAAGTTCAAACTTAAAAGTAGCCTCGAATTTTACCTTGTTTGCAAATGTTTTCTCTATGTTCTATCTTTTCCATATGGTTATCTTATCCATGCTTATCATGAACTATATGTAAATTTAAATGATGTGTAGATTAATGATTTCTACATTGAAGGTTCAATTTAGTTTTTTTCTTCTTCTAATTAGTGGAGTAAAAAACCCAAACTAAAGTAGGTTTTCTAAAAGGCCTATCGATTTCCTAGTTTGGTCTTTTCAGATATGATTTCTACTTGGTTTTAAGTTTTCACTTGTATTTCATTTGTGTGAAACTCATATCAAGTTTTCCACCTTGTGTGATTTATTTTTGACCATATCTTGCAATGTTATGGCTTCATGGAATCCTGTTATGACTATGATTTTGAATCTACAAAGGTAGTAGGTGTTGCTCGTTTTGTTTTTATTTTTTTTTGTTTAAGATAACAAAAATCATTCACACATGCTTTTTTGGGCCCTAAATAAAACAAGTTTGTAAGGCCTAACGACCCACATCAAAAGACTTGTATGAGACAACATTCCTATTTTATTTTCTTAAAATACTTTTATTTTCTTAAAATACTTTTATTTACTTTGAAATTGTATAAATTATGTCCTCTTTTTTGTTATTCACTAATAGTGTTTGGGGTAATGGACTTATTATAAGTTATTACTTTGGACATTAATGTGGAGTAACACTTCTTCTGTTTTGTTTTCAAATAAACGTGTTTGTAAAACTTTTAAGTCTTTAAGCCTGGTATTTATCAACGATACCCATGCACCAATTGAGAGTACTAAAGCCTTTAGTAAACCACCTTTCAAAATGCACATCAATAATAAGAAAAAAAATAGAAATTTTCTAATAAAATAATGTTGTCCATTTACCATGAAAGTGCATTCACTAGTCTTATTGACCAATATATACAAACATTGATATATGGCAACATCGTAGAATTAAAGTACAAATATGATTGTTAAACTTGACAAAATATATTGGGAAAAATGAATCCATAGAGGTCATTGTCTAAACCAAGTTCAAAAGGATATTCATGCTATTAGTTCCTATTTTCAAGTAGATAAACCTATAATGGGTCACTGCTTAGATATTTAGGGTTGGGGTATAAAAACTCATTCAACAAAATTACAAGTGAACCTCAGTACTATATGTCGACTTTCCCAAAACATATACTCGCATCTTCTTTGAGGTTTGATCAATTATTTCATGATTATGTTGTCGAAAACTATAAGCAATCCAAGTATCAAGTCTCTAATAGTTATTCACACCAACCACTAATGAGAAATCTCTTAAAACTCTTTTTAGAATAAAGGAATTGTTATGTTTATGAATGCTAGCTCTTTTTGTCTTGTAACTTATATAATTTTTCTCCTATTTAAAAAAAATATGAGGCATAACATTCTATTTAAAGGAAAACCTAATAACTCTATTAATGATAAAATATCAATTTATCTCATTGAATAATATCAAATATATTATTTCAAGATGATTTTAAAAGCTTATTCAATTATGTCCCTACTTGATTTTTCTATGTCTAGAGTTGTAATTTTCTATATTAATTATATTTTAGTTCTCAATTTCTAAAACATTGGAATTCTCATACGGTTTTGTTTGGAGTACATGTCATCTAAAAAGCACATATATATTAGTTTTAGGTATCTCTCATATCTCAGCTTATGAGAACAACTGTTTCCTTTTATAAAGAAAATAATATAATATATACTAGTCTCAATAACTCTAATTAATGTCTAATATTAATAAAGCATTAGTTAGAAACATTTATGAACAATGCTTTAATGCAATAGGAAACAGTTGAATATTATAACAACTTTATAATTTATTTTACAAAATATTTTTTTCCAAGGACTTTTCTTTACTCAATATTTATTAATCAAACACAAATGAATATTAAAGTTAAAGAAGTCTTTATTAATAATAAATATGTTTTGCATGAACAAAATTAATGTCACTTGTAATCAACCAATTAATTATAGGGTAAATATATTAACACTATAGTGTAAACAATCATTAATCGACCATTATCTATGGGCTACTATTGTTTAAACAACAATTTTAGCGATAACACCTCCTAGGATTTTGCTTGGGTTTAATGATCTCACTAAAAGCCTATCCAATTATTCATTGACATAACTTGATAGACCATTATTGATCACTTACTTGATCGAGAGTAGTTGATTATAGATATGTTAATTCACTAATTATTATCAAATGAATGAATGGTAGCAATTGAAAGTGGCAAAATAACCTGAATTTTGGAATGGATAAGCTCAAGCCAAAACATCTACTCGAGGTTTAACTCTTTGGAGTAAACTTGTTATCATCCATATAAGTAGACCATTGAAAAATTATGTGTAACAGACCATTAGAAATAGAAGACAAGTTTAAATATAACTTACCTTAGGTAAGATACTTTAGGGTGATAGTATCTTCCCTCAAGCATAACTAGTCCATTATCTTAGAACTGTGAAGACCAGTTAAGGTTCAAAATGACTATCATATCAGGTGGTAACTTTTTTTTTAATAAGTTTTAGACCTTTTCCATCTCAAAACCTAAGGCCCTTCCTTTCTAGGAAAGAGTGTTGGTCGCTGTAATGTCATATGTGATAACCAAATAACTAGTTCATTTGTTAACATCTCGAGTAGATGTTATCAAATGAATGAATGGTTGCTACTGAAAGTGGCAAAATAACCTAGATTTTGGAATGAATAGGCTCAAGCCGAAACATCTACTCGAGGTTTAACTCTTTGAAGTAAACTTGCTATCATCCATATAAGTAGACCATTGAAAAATTAGGTGTAACAGACCATTAGAACTAGAAGACAAGTTTAAATACAACTTACCTCGGGTAAGATACTTTAGGGTGATAGTATTTCCCTCAAGCATAACTAGTCCATTATCTTAAAATTGTGAAGACCAGTTAAGGTTCAAAATGACTATCATACCAGGTGGTAACTTTTTCTTAATATGTTTTAGACCTTTTCCATCTTAAAACCTAAAGGCCCTTCCCTTCTAGGAAAGAGAGTTGGTCGCTGTAATGTCGTATGTGATAACTAAATAAAATAAAATAAATACATGAGTGAAAAATCACATTTTTCCTAAACAAAGTTATTTTCACACACATACATAAGTAAAAATATGACAACATAGTTTTATGAAATGAATCTAACATTGTCGAGAATATATTAAAAATGAAATAAAATTCAAATAAAATAAAAACAAATGTAAGAGTGAAATGCTGCTGATTTTGAAAACAAATCCATGTTTATATGTTCATAAAAATGAGAAGTTTTAGTTTTACAAAATGAAACTAATATGATTCAAAGTCAATAAATAAACGAGTGAATTGTATCATGCATGTAAAACCATATTGTAAAAAGAAAAAAAAAAGGAATGAGAGTTTATGGCTTACCTTAAAGGTGGTTCCGCAAGAGTGGGGAGCTGTTGTGGTGGCTTCTAGTGGTGAAGATTATGGTGGTACTCGTGATGGAGAGGTCTTTTTTATGATTTTCTCTCTCTAATTACGAGTTTCTCTTGTTTTTTTCTTTTTTTTCCTGTTTTTTTCCTTTTGTTTCTCTCTCTTTTCTCCTATTTATTGGTTCAAAACTACATTCTTTTTAATTCAAAAACTCTATTTTTCTTTCCAACTTGGTGATGTGAACCCCCTGGATATAAAGATCCAGAAACCCATGCTCAAATCAACCTTTCTCAAGAAAGCTAAATTCAAGCTTTAAGCTTAAGATAATGATAACATATACCGAGACACCAAAACTATAAGTAATCGATAAAAACCTCATCCAATGCCTATGAAGAGACGCAAATGAGAAACATAGAAGATGCCATAAAGCTTGGTCAATTATTTGATAAATTAGAGTAGTTCAATAAAAAACAAAAAAGTATGAGCAAAACTTCACACACAATAATAATTGTTAAAATCAAAGTCTGTAAAAAAACCCTAATTATAAGCTAAAAAACCCTATTTATACTAGGTAAAAATATCCTAAAAAATGCTGGAAAATAATAAAAGTATTTTAAAAAAATAGAAAAAATAATCCTAAAACAACTAAGAAACTAATACAATTCAGTATAGTAGCTTCTACATCTTATCATAAGGCCTTTTTGATGTCTAACTGACTTAAAATTTTAACCCAAAATAAAACAAGGCTTTTGAAATCTTCTAATAAAATTTTCATATCATACAACAGTTGGATAAGAAACTATGCTTGTTAAAGTAAAACTATGTATTAGAAAAAATATGCCTCTAGTTACCAAAATTAATTAGAACATGAAGTAGATGAAAAAATATCCATTATCTCAACATAATGCTACAACTTAACCACATTAGTTATCTTTCTATTCAAACCATTTAAAATTTTTTCCATTGTAACATCTCTTTCCTCTACAATATTACCTCTAATTATGACAATCGTCAATCCTGTACACTTTTAGATTATTGAGTCAAACTTTGCAATCTCTAAAACAATTCCTTATAATAACATCCATGAACAAACTTCTTTCTCATGATTTTTTTCATTTCATTCCAAGTCTCTACGGATCTCTCTCCATTCATTGTTGTACGTGAAACAATTTGATCCCACCAAATAATAGTACAGTCAGTAAACTCAATAACGAATTTATCTTATTTCTTTTTAGAGTATAGGTGACAATAAAAGATTAACTCTATTTTTTTCTCTCATTCCAAGTATGCTTTAGGATCTTTTTTCTTGAAATGTCAGGATCTTCATCTTAATACTCTCAAAATTTCTGTCTAAATCATAAAAAAACCACCTTCTCGATCTACTCTCTTTGGCAGAAATGTCCATGAGGTCGAACTCCCTCACACTTATGGTTTTTATGTTGTTGAAACCTAGCATTATAATCATGATCAAAATCCTCAAACTCTTCATCTATATTTTTTTTTGCTATATACTCCTTTGGAGGTGAAATAACTCATCTTACAAGCCTTCTACCCTCGGGACCTCTATGGCCTGACCCATCTTATAAATTAGCTACTTTAATTATCAATTCGCCTATCTCATTCATAACCTCTCCAAACTTCATGTTCATCAACTCTAATTGTTGTTGCATAGCTCAGTAACCTCATTTCAGATTGTTCCTATCATTTGGCGGTGGTGATCCACTTTTAGTTGACAACGTCAAGATTTGAAAATCACATTCGCAGTAAGAGAAATATATCCACAAACTCTCTCACATGTTTACACTCAATAGATGTCATTCCTCTCGTATTTCACATAAAGTTTTGGTTTTTCACTATAATAAGCTCACATTTCGCCTTTTACCACTCAATCTAAAAAAATTCAGTTCTTTAAGGAACTAAATGACAACAAACTAGAAAAATTATGGTTTTGTATGCTGCATTAATGAATGGCCTTTGTAAAGGAAGGGTTCCATAGAATAGTTCATGGAGGTTGAATCTCGATCTTGTTTCGTATAAAACTCTTATTTGTGGTTATTGCAAGGAAGGAAAGATGCTAGGGTCTAAGTCATTGTTGTAGGAGATGATAGGAAACGGGATGCCCTGATAGTTTTACTTGTCGGGTTCTTATTCAAGGATATGGTAAAGAGGGAAGGCTATTTCTGCTTTGAATTTGGTTGTGGAGCTTGAGAAATTTGATGTCTCAATCTCTCCAGATGTTTTATGATTATCTAGTAGTTTTGTTATGCGAAGAGGATCAACCGTTTGCAGCAAAGAAAGACTCTTCTGGAAAGAATGTCTGGGCGTGGTTATATACCTCATGTGGAAATCTACAATAAACTCATCGAGTCCCTCTGCAAAAGTGATTGTGTAGCAGATGCTTTACCTCTACACCCTACTCTTCTAACCTATAAAGCCCTCATCTGCTGCGGGTGTAGAACGGGCAGAAGCATAAAGGCTGAATAGTTGATGGAAGAAATGCTTCATTCTGGTTTGCAACCTGATCCAGAAATATGCATAGCAATGATACATGGGTACCGTGGTAGAAGGGATGCCAGGCAAAGCAGAATCACTCTTGGTATTCTTTGCCAGGGAATTCCAGGTTTTTGATAGTGAGAGTTATAATACACTTCATCAGCATTGCTTGCGAAGATGGTGATACGGCCAAGTTCACAGAGCTGCAAGATCAGATGATGAAGGTTGGATATGCACCAAACAGTAATCTGGGACTCGTCAAAGAAAACCTCTTCTTGAATGGCACGCATGATCAATATTTTCAAAGGGAAATCTCAAATGTTCTCTTGCTAGATGATAAGATCGTGTAGCAATGCGCCCTTGGCTGACTATGCGGCCATGGCCATGGCGGGGCGTGCTACGTATTAGAATTTCGCACTGGTGAATGCATGCTGACTCGCAGTTTCATTTTGGATAGACAGTGGAAATTGCAGATTGCAAGGTATAATCTAATAGAACAAGCAACCCTATAACAGTGTTCAATTCTTAAGAGAAAAGGATCAGTGCCCATCTTGTATTATTTTATGAAAAGCTTCTTTTCTTTTCATATCCAGCCTTCTGGGTCACAACTTAGCACTCTGTACCTGTGGAGATGAGATTGAAGGGTAAAATCAACAATAGAGCATGCTGTTTAAACATTGTTGACGCACAATTTCTGATTCAAGGAAGGAGAAATGAAGGTAATCCAATTCATATGCTAAATTAAATTAAATTAAAATTGAAGCAAGCAAAGCATACAGCACCATCACTACTAGCAGCAAGTGTAAAGGTTTTTCATCACAAAAACAAGCTACTCCAACAAATGAAAATTAAGGAAAAGCTGTTGTGTCAAACAACAGAACATTTAGCTCCAGCCGCTTCAAGTTGCTTCTTGGCCTCTTCAGCTTCATCTTTAGAAACCCCTTCTTTAAACTTCTTAGGCAATCCTTCAATCAATTCCTTGGCCTCCTTCAATGCCAAGCTGGTCAAAGCCCTAACCGATTTAATCACCGCAATTCTAACATTACTGGGCACTTCCTCAATAACAACATCGAACTCCGTCTTCTCCTCTACCACTGCTGCTCCCGCGTCTGCTGCAGCCCCTGGCGCGACACCCACGGCAGCTGCTGGTGCAAATGCAGCAGCTGAAACCCCGAGCTTGTCCTGAAGGTAGTCGACGAGGGTGCGGGCTTCTTCGAGGGTTAAGGAGGAGATTTCCGCACCGAGTTTCTCGATTTTTTCAGGGGCAGCGACGGCGGCGACGGGGCGGACGTGGGAGGAGCGGAAAGAGAGGGGGAGTTGGCGGCGAGGGAAGAGGAGGAAGTGTTTGGTGGGGGAGTGTGTGGTGGAAGACGATGGAGAGTGGAGAGATAGTGTTGGGATTGTTGTAGAGAGGGGGTTTGTTGTTGCCATTTCTGATGATGGGGAATCCAAGGATTTCTTCTCTTCTTTTCTATGGAGATGAAATAGAGAGAAACAGATGGATAGGTGTCCTGAGGATAAGGTTATGGGGAGAGAGATGAGGAGATGAAAGGTTTATGAAACGATGGTTTTTTTTTTTTTCCTTTTTCTTATATTTTTAATATTAAAATATTATTTTTCTTTCTTATAGATTAATATAAATCTTATATAGAAGGTCCCTTTTTTTTCTTATATAATAACTAGACTAAAAGGTCCTTTCAATTTCCGGCTGCTTCGGGAGGGAGAGCCTTTTGTTTTAGGGGTATATTTGTCAACCAGTCTACACTCTGGAAAATAACAAAAAAGAAATGCAGGGGCATTCCGAGAATCGAACTCGGGACCTCTCGCACCCAAAGCGAGAATCATACCACTAGACCAAATGCCCTCTTGTCTTTATATGCAATTAAATAATATTATAATATATTTTCCATAAGCAACACAGATACAAACAAAAACTAAAAAAAAAATTAAAATCCATACAAGAACAACCCGGCATAATATTAAAAATAAATTTTAAAAACTAAAAAAATAATTATTTTAATATGTTTTTAAATAAATAAATACTTTAAAAAAACCACGAACACGAAACAAGCTATAACTTCAACATTCAACAAATAGCTTAAAGTTGCGTTTAACAATTGTTTTGATCCAAACATAAGAGGGAAAAAAATGAAAATAAGTAAAAATGGAGACC
>Ga0325404_1005829_pt1 | contig 12966 bp, 4 predicted proteins | sample PopdelMetagenome_18_FD_205664 | JGI IMG/M metagenome (GOLD analysis project Ga0325404, IMG submission 205664) | Populus deltoides microbial communities from Bellville, Georgia, United States - Xylem-Control-R1 | ecosystem: Host-associated > Plants > Phyllosphere > Stem > Wood/Secondary xylem... | reverse complement strand
ACACGGTAAAAATAAAAGCTGCCCCCCCCCCCCCCCCCTTTCTCTCCTATATCTTCATACTTAGTTTACCTACAATTCATATTATTTCAGCTTATATTGAATAAGAACAACATATCAAATATCCACATACAACCATATACATATTCTGCCCTATTTTTCATCTTTTATTTGTTTATAATTTTCTCTTTATTATTTCAGCTGATCTTTCATTTCACTAGAAATTTATTATTGCAGGGAGAGCTCAGCCATAAAAGGTCTATTTTTTTTCTAACCTCATCAGAAAAAGAAAAGAAAAAAACGTAATAAAAAAAACTCTGTCAGCATGAAGCGAACAACTCCTTGTGACGTACGGTACTGCAGTTAATCCTAGTACTTGGTGACCAAAAAAGAAATGGTTAATCCCCGTACTTGGCTAAATTTAGCTTTTATCGACCGTGTTGCATTATATGAGACATTACACCTGATATTTCTCAAGGAGAATATATATTTATCAGTTGGGCCATTCCAAATTAGTTCATCTTTTACAAATTTAATGAATTGATGATGGGGAGCTATATAAGAGACTTAAAACAAGGGATTGGATCAGGATTGGAATTCTCCATACACATTGAAAAGCTGTAAATAGCCATGTTGATAGATTAGCTAGCTTGGTGTTCATATAGAACTTTAAGTAGTTTTTTATATGGAGCCTCTTGATGTTTTGTTGGGGTATAGCAGCTTAGAGTAAAAAAAAATTTATGGTTTTCGGATAATAATAAATGATATTTTATTAATTAATGGATCTATTTTTATGAAAGAGATAAACATTTGAAATTAATAAAGAAAAAATCAAATTCATAACCTATAAAAAATAATAAGAAAAATTTTACCTAGATATTTTCTCTCCAAATAATAGGATATTATTAGTTACTATATAAACACTATATATGAAATTACTTTCTTAGAGTTTGAAAATAGTTGATTATTTTTATTTTTTTGACCAACAAAAAGAAAATCTTGTATTTGGAGGTTGAACCAAACATGGCTAGAGGGTCCATGACACCCTCAAAAGTTTCGATTAATTAAATTCATTTTGGCTCTAAATATTTTAAGATTTTTTAAAAAAACTATTCTTGAATTCAAGGTTTATTTCATATAAAAATTGCTTCTTTTTTTTTTCAGATTTTCATATCTCGAAATATTTCAATTTCATTGAATCAAGTATAAATATAAATACTTTGTTATTTTCTAAAAGTCACTCCCTATGGAAATTATAATTTAATTAAAAAACATATTAAACAAAAGAAAATTGAAGTATGATCTTTCAAGTTATTATTAGTTTATTTGGATGTCAAATTAAACTCTCTTATCTATCCTTTTTAGGAGATTTAGAAAGTAGATTGTTGTTGCGTCTCACACATACAGAAAAGCATTAAGTCATTATCAATCAATGGAGGAACATGTTTAATACATGGTTCCATTCATTAATTAAAGAATCTTATTTCTCCATGATTGTCAAAGAGTATTAATCATTTCAAATTGTTAAGTGTAATTACCAAATATTTATGCAAAGAAGATAAAACCTAGTGCAACTCCTGAAAGATCAATGTGAAGCTCATTAAAAACAGATAAAACCTAGTGCAACTTAGTTTTGGTTGGGCAGTTCAGAATGTGAAAATAACCTTTAGGTTTCTATATATTTCAAATCGAGGAAAGCAGTTGAAGTCAAAGGTAAAATTTCTCGTCAATCTTGATTTTGAACTTGTAAACGGTACGTTAATATTCTAACCTTTAGAAGAATAATGGTGTGTCATCAAGCAGTAGAAATATGGAAGTTTCGAATGATGGTGTCATCAAGCAGTAGAGGAATAATGGTTAATTACATTTCTAAACTGAGGATTTTTGGTTGTCTTCGTACGTAGATGATTGCAGTAAATACAGTTTGTTATATGCCAAAAACCAGAAAAGTAAGGTGGTCGGAATCTATTCTCGGTATCATAAACTTGCAACAAGGCAATTTGGCAAGACTTCAAATTAAAGCTATGGGGAGGATATCTTACAGTTAATTCTTACCTGAAACAGTTCAGTATTGCATATACATTGGCATGTAGGAAGCCTAGCTAGGCTTATTGTGGACGTTGGATTACCTTTGCATGTGTATATATGGTAAACTTCCTTTGTCGAGGTGTTTGGATCCGAAGATTGTCCATTACTTAAACCTTACAATATCCATAGATTTTATTTTAGAAGTGTACCTTATGTTTTTCTATGTTTTTCAGGAGAGCATCAACGATATTACTACTTTGATCCTGACTCCAGGTGAATATAGTTGTGATGGCATATCAGGTATGATGAACACTCTCTTCTTTATTAGAAGAAGGATCAGAATCTATACTTGGCACTTGTCGAAAGCAGACTCTCACAGGACCTTGGTTAACCATAAACAATCCAATCCTAGCTCTATCAATACATCCTCAAGAAGCAACTCTCAAATACCTGATGTATCTACTACCTCTCTTATAAGCAATGGATCAACTAAATCTGATCTATTAGCATGAACAAAATACCATTATGATCCTGAAGATGTTCATCTCCATACACAACTATCTATTCCTCCTACAAGTCACACTTGTGTTCTTAAGGGCCAGCACTAATGTCTTGTCCAATTAGCATTTAATGGAATTAAGGTCATTCATAGTGAAGAAGAGAATTACTACTACAGAGCTAGAAAAACTTCAAATGACAGAGGGTGTGTGCGCTTGAGCTGTATCCTTTTACACAAAAGCAATGAGGCACAAATATTAACAAGAGGCCCTAGCTAGAGGTTGAAATTTTTGCGTTGATTATTCATGGTACGACTCTAAAGTCAACCACGATTTAGATGGAACTGTAAATAGATGCCAAACGAGATTAGTAACCTGAGACCACGCACATTAGGAAGGCATTGATTATTCAACCACTTTCAATGCAATGATGAATACAATTACCATTCTAACTATTCTTTATTTGCCTGTTTGCGAAGAATACTGAAACATGAAAGTACTAAGGACATTTTGAATGCCTTTCTTAATACTTAAAGGATGATAACTTGCTATAACCACAAGGTTCGTGAATTAGAGATGTCCTGATCGTGTGTGGAAACTTTATAAGTCTTGTATGACTTCAATCAAGTATCGAAAGCATGACCTCAAAGGTTTTTTTTTTAGATAATTAACGAGAATATATTAAAAAGGTTATTAAATTAATAGTCAAAAAAAAATACAGGAAAAAAAAAGAACAAATTTAAAAAAATCAAAAATCAAAATTGACCTCTTACAAAAAAAAAAAAAAAAAGTATGGCCTCAAAGGTTTATTTCTTTACTAACAGATAATGACTTCAAATAGTCATATAATGGCTCATCTTGGAGATGAAGCTATCTACCTACTTGTTTACGTAGATAACAGGGTTTGTAGTTCTTCTTTACTTGATTCAATTGTGAAGAGATTATCAGTAGAGTTAGTCTAAGCTACATGATTAGAGATAGGTTCATTACTTTGACCATCGAAGTGACTAAACAAGGTAATGTGTTCTTCTTTAATAGCCAGACCACTCATGGAAGAGACAAAAACCAATCAAAACCCCTATGGCATCCAATACAAGACTTAGTCTTCATAAAGGTGAACTTATAAAGAATCGATAACCTTACAATCACATGGTTGGCTCTTTCCAATTTACATTGCCGCACAAGACAAGATATCGCTTTCTCAGTAAATAAACTATGCCAATTCAAGTTAGCTCCAACTTGGTTGGTAGGCTGCTTGGGAGGCTTGCAAGAGGGTTTTAATGTAGATTAAAAAGATTGTGGTTAAAGGCTGATTATTCATTCTCTCACCTATAAATCAATTATAAGCTTGTATTGATGTGGATTGAGCTGTTATTTCAGATTGTTAGAGAATAATATAAATTATATCTTGGAATCTCATTTAACAGTTTAAGTTTTTGAGTTGAATTGGTTTTTTGACATAGTATCAAAGTATTGATGGTCAAACAATCACGAGTTTAAATCTCATCATCCTTATTTATTTAATAAAAATTTAACACAAGATAGTGTGAGACTGTGCAAGTTTTAAGTTCAAAAGGTTTTTACTTAAGAAGATATGTTAGAAAATAATATAAATCATATCTTGAAACTTCACCTAACAATTTAAATTTTTAGATTGAATTTATTAGAGAATAATATAAATCATATCTTGAGACACTACCTAACAATTTAATCTATTGGGTTGAGATGGTTTTTTGACATGGTATCAGAGCCTTGATGACTAAGCGGTCATGAGTTTCAATCTCACCATCCCCATTTATTTGATAAAAAATAAATATAAGTTAATATGGACCTGTGCAAGTTTCAATCTCAAAGAACTTTCATTTGAGGGGGTGTGTTAAATAATAATATAAATCGTATCTTGAGACATTACCTAACAATTTAAGATATTGAGTTGAGATGATTCTTTGACAGAATTGATTCTTTAACAAAGATAATATGGATTACGATTTCATCTCATGGTCTGCTAAGAGCCAACCCGTTATGGCTAGAAGTTCTTTATCGTGCATCGTTTTCCATGTAGTACTGAAGTCTCTCTCTAAGTTCTTGTTTCAATAAATCTGGTCGATCTTAAAATCATTGGAAAGAAATGAACCATACGTCTCTTGTAATCATTATTATTAGACCTTATTGTGTGGAAACTAAACATCTCAGCTTCTTTTATCCGTTCCTTTGTAAGTAAATTTATTGAGCTAATAGATTTAAGTTTAATTGATATTAGTATCTTTTCTATCCTAAAAAGTTTTGAATTAAAATTTCTCTTTTATATAAAAAAATATTTTCCTGATCAAAACCAAAAAAAAAAACATTTCAAGTACCAATTCCAATTGTTTGTAGATACTATAATAAAGAACATACATGACTAAACGATGAAAAATATAAAAACAAAATATCGAGTCCGCGTAAAGAATCGAATATCCCAGATAATTGATAAATGCATCTGTTAATGGCAAGACTTTGAACAGCAAGTCAGTACGCATGATCGAGAATCCTTCAAACGTTGCAGGATCTAATTAGGCAGTCGGTTAATTTGTTTGCTAACGGATGACTAGAAGTGTGGACTTGCCGCATTGTGTGCTGAAGATGCTCTGCAAGGGAATAGAGGAAGACTTCGAGCAGGAAATTAATGGCAGTTGACGAACGTGCACTTCAGAGGTTGAGCCGCGCAGATCATGAATCCCACTTTCTTAAATGCTACAGAAGTCTAACGTTTTCATTGATACCACCCACTTTTGAGTTATGGCCATAAATCATAAAATGAATGGTTTGAATTCAAATGAATTCTTCATGATAACGTATTTTTTGTGGATCTACTTTTTGGGAGAAAATGACCTATTTAAAATCTAATTATAAATAAATTCTTCTAGTGAGGAGCACATCGCCCAAGAACATCCAACATTTAATAACAAACGAAAAACATTGATTCTTTTGTCATTTCAAGCAGAGAGATGCACTTTTTTTTCCCTTTCAAATACACTAATCTTGAGGTCACGGGTTGCATTAGTCTAAATGAGTTTCATCATGGCAATATTCACCGTCTTTTGAATGTGCTTACGAACGTGGCATATTGGCTTCTGTATACCGTCATCAACTTGACTTTTTTAAGCTCCAATTAATCAAAATGAAATTCCATCAGTGGCAAGTTGCAGATTCTCCATATCATTTCTCATTAATCGTCTGACCATAAATCATTGACCAATAATGTGGCTGCTATGAGTGTTGACATGGTAATAATAACACAACACGATTCGCTGTAGTTTGCTTCTGGGTTTCTTCCCTTGCCTTGCCATTTCTTTTCTACATAATTGCCTTGCCTTGCTCCTTCGGCAAGCCACTCTCATAATGGCTTTGCTTCATCATCTTATTTGAACGAATAATCGATTATTATAAAATGAAATACAACACGGTTTTAAAGACTTCGCATTAGGTTGGGCTAGCTGCCTAAATATTCTGGATAGGTTGCTAGAGTATCGGGTAAGGTTTTTTTTTTTTTGTTTTTTTAATCTCAAAAATGGATGCTTTGGAATTTGGATTGTGTTTATGCAATTAAAATTTACACCCATAAAAGCATAAAGAACTTATAAAACTAAGAAGGAAGAGTTATCCGAATATATAATAAGAAAACACCAATTTTAGCAAAAAGAAACTAGCGAAAGGTCAGTTCTTGATTGCACCAAGAAACCTAAGTTATTGCTTTTTAATAAAAAGTAAAAAAAAAAAAAAAGAAGAAGACAAATCCATAAATAGCAAAAACTAACTCATATTTACTCCTCCTTGAATATATTTGAATAAAAAAATTTTGAAGAAAGAAAGTGGGATGAATTCAATTAAATGTTTTTTTATTTATTTGGGGGTGTAAAAAATGAGGCTAAGCTTTCTCTTTTAACTTGAGAAAGCCAATTTCTATATATAATTTTAAGAAACGATACAAAGAGTTTAATTTAAATAATTAAATTCTTAGTCTTACTCTTATATAATTCTATATTTAAAAATCTTAAAGAGCAACACAGAGTGATTCTCTTAAAAATATTTTCCTTTCCTTTCATTTCCAAGCAGTGTGAAAAGGATTGCTCATTTTCATCTCATTTTCCTCATTTCCAATTGAATACGAACACAGACAATTACACTCCCACATCCATTTTCTTTCCCTCTATTGATTTTTCTCTCATTTCCTTCTACTCATCCACGCATATTTTCAGAATTCTAAAGAGTGTTTGAACCACCGGTATCCGTAGATTTATCCAGCCAAACCCAAGAGATTTGAATGAATCTATGATTCAACTTTTGTTGATTCAGACCTGCCAAAGAGCTTTGCAATTGCCACCTTGTTCTTTTCTTTTGTATGGGATTCAAGTGTAAATTATGGAGGCCTGGTTTCGTTTTGTGGCCTTGGTGGTCTGCTAGAGGTGTGAGTTAAAGTGGTTAAGAGCCTGCTAATTTTTAAGTTAAGTATTGTTGAAAATAATTAATTTTTTTATTTTAAATTAAATTTTTTAGTGTTTTGATATCGTTTTAATATATTGAAGTTAAAAATAAATTTTTTAAAAATATATTATTTTAATATATTTCTAAATAAAAAATATTTTAACAAACAATAATAATTATATTTTTAAACACTCCTAAGTCTACTTGTTGCCCTTAATTAGTCGAGTGGGCTGGATCACTAAACATGTAGTTTGTCAAGTTTTTTTGATCTGTTCTGAACACAGGCCTCATTGTGCAGCAAAAACCTACCGCAGGCTGAAAATGGGTTTTAAGCAAAAGCAAGGAGGTTTTATCATATCCTTGAAAGACCACTGAGTTGCCTTTCTAATTTTCTGGCAAAAACTTCGTATATATCATTGGATTTCCTATTTTATTCTACTTATATACTCAAGGAATTTATCATTCAAGTGAATTCTCTTTCATTTTTCTTTCTTTAATTCTTTTCTCAATGAATCTCTTACGAAGTTTTTTACTATTTTTTTATTTTTATTTTCTAACCCTAATGATAACAAGTAATATCATTTTGTGATTTGGACCTAGGGCCACGTTTTATAACTGAAAAAAAAATATTTGTTATTGTATAATTTTATTCCAGTTAGTTATAATTTTGAGAAAAGAATGATAATAAAACTCTGTATTAAAAAAAAAAGAGATTTATATATTTATATATATATGAAGAACTAAATCTTCTACTTTTAATACAATATATTAAAATATACAGATAAAAAAACTTAAATACATGTGACTTTACATCACCAGATATTCAAATATTGTATAAATATAACAATCATTGATTGATATTAATATCATCGAAAGTTTGGGCGAAAACATTAAATATAAGCGGTCCGTATACAATCTACTAAAGCATATGGTTCCGTTTTATGTGTATATCTTATACCAATTATTTAAAAAATTTAATCTATTTTTCGTCGTGAATAATTAAAATTAAACATTTGTACAAAAAAATCTTTGATGAGGTTCTAATATATATCAAAATAGATATCATTATCTCATTATCATTATTGTTATTAACATTCTAAAAAGAAAAAAAATACATAAATCAAGTTAAAAATCTAAAATAAAAAATAAAAAGAGAATCAAATCTAAAACCAAAACAAAATAAGAGAAAAAATAACATTTCAATGTTAGAGAATGAAAAAAAAATCAATTTGATAAAAGCCCCCCCTAAAATAAAGTAATAGAAAAGAATAAAAACTAAATGCTAAACAAAAACAATAAGGGGGTAAATAACATTCACTGATTTTAAGGGTGAAATTAAAAAAAAAATTAAATATTTCACAAAAAAAAACTCTGAACAAAAACCTAAAATCAAAAAAAAAATGAGCAAATTTAAAATCAAAAAAAAATAAAAGAAAAATTAACATTTAAGGGATAAAATTAGAAAAAAAATAAAAAAAATTGATAAAAAGCCCCCAAAAAAATAGTAATATAAAAGAATGAAGACAAAATTCTAAACAATAAAAAAAGGAGGAGAATTAACATTAATTGATTCAAGGGTAAAATTGAAAAAAAAAATCAAATATTTGACCAAAAAATCAAAATAAAAACCCAAAAAAAAAAACATGATCAAACATGAAACCAAAACAAAATAAAAGGAAAAATAACATTTTAATCAAGGGTAAATTAAAAAAGAAATTTAAATTTCACAAAAGAAATTAAGACAAATCATACAATCATAAGCAAGATGATAGAATCATATACCAAGATAAAATACAAGGACAACATGGATTTTCTGATTGAACAACACATTTTCCAAGGTAGAGAGAGAGAGAGGAAAAGAGAAAACATTGTCAGAGCCAAACAATCCGTCAGACCACCGCACGCGTCGTCTCATTTGGTAGAGAATATCATGATCTTTCTAATGTTGCTACAGATGGGCAATTTTCACCACCTAAATCCTCTACATGCACCGCTTGAAGCGTGCAAAGTGGCTTAACATGCTAGCGCATGAACAGAACGCGCCTAAAAACTTCCTTCTTTAAATATTATTTAAAAAAAATATTAAATTGCCCCTATTTTGACTATATATATAATTACAAAAATATCGAAACATGAATAAGCTTTTACACCATAGTTTAAGATATTTTTTTATATATTAAAAGGGTAACCAAGTAAATTTATTATTCATTTTCTAAGCAAAAGACTAACTTCACCATGTCTTGACCCGATAATTGCAAAAGGATTAAAAAAAAAAAAGATTAATAAGCCCTTAGATCCCAGTTAAAATATGTTTGTTTCAAGGGGCAACAAAGTAAATTTAATGGGTTCTTTTATTATGAAATCACTCGACAAGGTAGACACCCATGATTTCAGTCACGATAAGGGTTTATTTAAGAGAGATTCACAGGGGTGGTGTAGTGAAAGAGCCGCTGACCAAACCCATGGCAATGTACCTGTAAGCAGCTTCTGTCAAGTGAATTCCATCCCAATTTGCGTGGCTGGAAGGATTGCTACATGCTCTTGAGCCTATGTGCCCGCACCTTGCCGAGTTATTGAAATTGTATGGTCCACCCCCTCCACAACAAGCCGTCAGAGTTCCACCTGTAAATCCTGCATGTTATAATAAACTTTCTTAATCTGTGATGTTGGAGATATGAAAATGTAGGTAGGTAATGTATTAATTGTTCTTTTTCCAGAGGCGATTATTATCGGAGGAGATAGAATCAAGGGTCGAAATAATATATATACATAGCATCAGATTATTGAAACATTATCAATTTTACACCAAAACTATTCTTTCACATTAGTTTTATTGTTAAGTTATTTTGATTTCTTAATTAAAGACTTTTATTGGAATATACTTAACGTTAAATTTTCTATAAAATAAAGTTGTTTTTATAAAAAATTTATTTAATAGTAACATTCAAACTACCTATATAATTGGGTGGTCCAATAAATATATACATCTGGTGGTACAGGTACGTGGGCTCTTCTTTCTTGTGATACATGATGTAATCTAATAAATATTCTGACATGAAGCTGGTCTTTTAAAAGCATGCTGAGAAATATGATAGAAATTATTTTTTAAAATATTTTAAAATTTTAAAATAATATTTTTTTATTTTTTAAATTTATTTTTATATTAACGTATTAAAACAATTTAAAAAATATATATATAATTTAAAATAGAGAAACTTAATTTTTAAAAAAAATACTTGGATATTGTCACTCCCAACCATATTCTAAATATGCCTTTATGTTGAAAATCTAGAAAGTTTTAGTTACCGGTTTGTATATTTAGAATTTAATTTTTTAATTATTATAGATGATATTAAATTTTAAACAAATCAACGTAGGACTTGTTGATATTATTTTTGATTTATTTTGTCTGGTTTTTTTTATATCTCAGTATAAGTTTTTTAATTTTTTAATTTTTTGGTTATTATTTAAATAACTATTTTTTTTAATAAAATCAACATAGGGTGTACTGGTCTTTTGCTTGCTAGTTCTAACAAATAGTTCAAAAGACTTACCATGATGTTGTGGCGCGTGGTAGAAACGCTTGGCTGCACCATAGTAGTCAGCATATATTATCCTAGCATGTGGGTATTTTTGTCTCAGCATCTGCAGGGCTGTTTTGAGTTGATTGTTATGGTACTTGGAGAAAGCATTGTAAGCTTTCAAACACCCATTCCGATCATAGTCTGTTCTGTTAGGACTTCCGAACAAGGTCAGATACACTGCCGAGCATCCAATCGGCAAATTCCCCGGCACCAACAATTCCACGGCCCCTTCTTCTATCAAAAACTAACACAATATCCCACAGATAAAAATATAAGAGAGAAATTTACTTTTAGAAGTAACCAAAAAAAAATATAGCCATTATGTTTTTTCCCTTTTTTTTTTTTTGTAGGTGTTTTTCTTTATCAGTCTTGATGTAATTAATGCGATGTAACTTACACTGGTAGCCTTAGCAATTGCTTCAACAACAAGAGGCACAGAAGCTCTCAATTGTTTAATGCTTCCACCAGCAAAGTAGGCATAATTATAGTCGTTTCCTCCAATCTCTCCCACAAGAAATAACGATTTTTTGAAGTAATTATCACATTCTGGTGAAAAGAAAGTGGCAAAAAGATGAAGCATGTGGTAAGGTAAACACAAATATGAGTGTGTGTTATGAGCTTTTGTCACTCTCACCTTGTTTGCTGGTACAAAGAGAGGACTTCAACTGTTTGAACCATCCAAGCTGAACACTCAATGAATCGTTTGTCCACATAATTTTTCCAATACGTTGGTCGTAAAAGAATTTAGCATCAAGAGCAGTAGCTCCAGCAACAGCGAAATTTACTCCATGAAAGGAATGCAGCTGATCTTTGCCAAGTCCTAGATAGGGTGGCAAGTGTGGCAACCCAGATGCCTCAGCTACATTTCAGCGATCACACAACAACAACAGCAAAAAAACGTTCTGTTAACGTGTTGATCATTCAGTTAATTTAAGTACTCAAAGTAATAAAACGGAAGAGATGGCATTTAAATATATGTACAGATGAAGTCAACAACTAGACGTCCATCGGAGCACCGGCCGGTTGCGTGTCGGAAAAAGGTTTCACCATAAGGGAGCTTTGCAATCACAGGAAATGCCATAGCACCGGAAAGAAGGAAATTTCCAGTGTCACTAAGAGAGTCACCAAAGTTGAAAATTGAGTCATACTGCAATGGAGTTGTCGAAACTATTTCGACATTGAAACCAAAAATGAGGCAAAAGGAAAGAATTAGGGTGATCAACATCTTCATGATCAGTGAAAAATGATGGGATTAGGTTGCAAGAGGTTTTACAAATTAAACGTCCTAGTACTCTTGAGTTCTTGTTATAATTTATGTATAGGAAAGCTATCTTCTGGCCTTCGGTTTCCACACAAGTGTCTTTATTATAGGCAACTTCCACCAGATTTTGCATCTCATTTATTATTATGGTTTGCCTGGACCCTTCCCGACCCCGTGATCTCACTCAATATTCTTTTATATTTTATGCGGTTACCCAATACAAGTCACTTTTGAGAAATTTATTACTCAGCATCTTAGTTAATTATTATATATAACTAAAAGAGATTAGTGTTTTAATGTGAACTGTACAGTACACAGTAAAATATTGATTTTTTATCTTGCTGCTTTATGTTTTTTTTTTAAGTTGTTTTTTTAGCTGTTTTTTTATGCCTTTTGAAAAATTATTTTTTACTTTTTTTTTGTTTTTTTAGCAAATTTTTTTCTTTAATTTAGTTTATTAATGTTAATTTTTTTATTTAGTTATCAGACTTTCATGACATATTTTCTGGATTTAACGGGTTAACCTGATTTGACACGTTAACCTAAAATATATATTTTTTGCTTTTTATTCTTTTTAATTAATTTTTTTTAGTTTAGTTTAGTTGTTAATGTTAAATTTCTTTCTATTTAGTTATTAGATTTTCATGACATATATCCCGAGTTTCACGGGTTAACCTGGTTTCACGGGAGAACCCAGTTAATTATGGGTTGACCCATCAATTTTTTTATTTATTTTTATTTTCATAAATTTTTTTGTTTAATTTAGTTTGTTAATGTTAAATTTTTTTATTTAGTTATTAGACTTTCATGACACAAATCCTGGGTTTAACAGGTTAACATGATTTGACGAGTTAACCCGGATTTGTTTTTTGATTTTTTCTTTTTAATTAATTTTTTTCATTTAGTTCAGTTTGTTAATGTTCACTTTTTTTTATTTAGTTGTCAGACATTCATGACACGGATCCGGGGTTTAACGGGTTAACTTGGTTTGACGAGTTAACCTGAATTTTTTTTTTTTGCTTTTTTTTCTTTTAAATTAATTTTTTTCGTTTAATTTAAATTGTTGATGTTAAATTTTTTTTCTATTTAATTATCAAACTTTTATGACACGGATTCCGGGTTTGACAGGTTAACC
>Ga0325404_1005823_pt1 | contig 12979 bp, 6 predicted proteins | sample PopdelMetagenome_18_FD_205664 | JGI IMG/M metagenome (GOLD analysis project Ga0325404, IMG submission 205664) | Populus deltoides microbial communities from Bellville, Georgia, United States - Xylem-Control-R1 | ecosystem: Host-associated > Plants > Phyllosphere > Stem > Wood/Secondary xylem... | reverse complement strand
TTAAATACTCTTTGTCAATATTCTATTGAGACTAGATATTAATTAGAATTATTGAGACTGGTACATGTTATATTCCTTTCTAAATGAAAAGAAACAAATACTCTTATAAATTAAGATATGAGAGATACTTAAAACTAATATATAGATACTTGTTAGATGATATAATAAAGTGACCCTCACAAAGCTGTTGTGTTCATGACCCATAATAGGATGGATTGCACAAATGTATTATGTTAGGGACCAATGATGAGGTTGTTTACGCAAAGATATTTAGGATCTATAATAAAATGAACCACACGTAAAAGAATATTCGTGATTGATAATGTTTTTTGATTAAAGTCTGGACTTGATGACAAGTTCCTTCCAACCCGAGGGAGACTGATTCTAGTTTTATATATATATATATATTCTTTGCTCTCTATTCCATTGATTTTCCTTTCAACTTGCAATTACATAAAATTTAGAACTTTCATTTTCTTATCCTTGCTATTCTCTTGAAACTTTCTTACTAGATACCATCTTAAGAGTTGATCTCTTCTAAATTGTGTTAGTCATTTATGGATAAATAATTTAAAACCCAATTTAGAACATGACATGACTAAGTATTTAGGTCATTGAGTCGTTAGGTTTATCAATGGGTTGTAAGCATCGACCCCACAAATATGATTCTTTATTTTTTTTTTAAAGAGATTTAAGAAAAAAGTCAATTCTTTTTTTATATAATTTTTTCGATGTCCTAATTTTTATTACTTCGGCTAGATTGATTGGGCTGAGACCAAGTCAACCTATCAAGTAAGGTGAAATCAGACCACTACAACTTTGACTAAACCAATTATGTAATTTTATATTTAAATTAATCAATATCTCATGAGTATATTCTTGTCTTATATGTGAATAAACACGATCAATGATTCGTAATTAAAAAATAGGATTTATAATCGATCATTGTAAGAAGAAAAATATTATTTTAACTCTTAAATTCGCGTTGAAAATCAAACTATAGTCTTTCGTTTTGTTTTGGTTAGCTGCATCTATTTTGTCGATATATGGTCAAACCTATTTGAACAGAATGCACGTAAGAAAATAAAAATAAAATAAGCTATCTTGAATTCTAAAGGATGGTTGCACCGATGACCATGTTATAGGTGTAGATGATTGAGTTTTCAGCTCTCTTATTTTTACGTTTTAAAAGTGTTTTTAAAAGATTTTAATATTTTTTTAGTTTTTTCTTTACTTCAAATTAATATGTTTTTGGTGTTTTTAGATCATTTTGATGCGTTGATATCAAAAATTATTTTTAAAAAATAAAAAAATATTATTTTGATACATTTATGAGTGAAAAATAACCATAACCAGATTTCTAAACATAAAATAAAATCCTGACAACTTAAAAAGTTAACTTTTATTATTATTATTATTATTAGAATACTCGATGGATATTGCGCTAGGAGGTTGTCCTTCTTTATTATATAAATAACCAAATAAATTATATACATTAAAAAAAAAACCTTGAGGGAAACATGGAAGTTCTTTTTTATATTTTTTTAAAGACAATAAAATAAATTAATTATTTTTCAAGTTAAAATTTTTAAAATTGGCATATTAAAATATTTATGTCATTTCACTGAAGAAGTTGCTTATGTTACAAAGTTAATTAGTGTGATGAATTAGAATAAAATTTATCATATTTTAGTAATATCGAATGCAATTGACTAAAAAAAATACATGATATAAATTGATTTTTCAACATAAATACAAAATCAAAGAGAAAATTATATATTATAATTTATTTTAAGAAATTCTCATTTATGATTGGATGCATTTGTGTGATAAAACGAAACAATACCTGATATTAGTGCACATGAACAAGTTTAAGTGTTTTATATGGTAATTTAACTGGTTGGCCTTGATATATTTATAAGAAATTGATTATGATATCTAATAATGGTTAAATTATGTAACAATGACATAATTTTTAAATTTCAAAATTTTCATTTAATATACCATTACCTATTGGTTAACTATGTTTTCGAATCAAAATATTTTTTTAAGACTTTCAATGCGATTAAATAGAAAAAATTTTGAAATTCAAGATTATTTAGTTCGTACTAGATTTGTAGTTGGTGCTTCACTATGAGTCATTCAAAAAAAAATTTCAACATAAAAAAATGCTAAGGAAAAAAACCCAAGACCTAAGTTAGTAATTCAATTGATAATTTAAATGTTATGAATTTAAAAATGCAATAATAATCAATAAATTAACAAATAAATAACAATAAAAAGAAATAGAAAAAACCAACCTAAAGCCATCTAGAATATCCAAAAACATAATATTAAAAGGCAAAACCAAAAATATATTAAAAAAAGCAACAAAAAACCACAATTAAACTAGGTTAACTCACAAACTCAGTGACCGTGAATATGAGATTGAGATAACCTCATAGAAAAAAAAGAAAAAAAACCACTTGAAAGGAAAGGAAAGAAAAGCATGAAGACCAATTTCCAATACATCAAATGTTAATTGATGAAATTGAAATAAAACAATTTAAAAACAAGAACAAAAAAAATTAACTTGCATTGACTATTGAAACCATTGACATTAGTTATGAACCCAAGACTAAACCTATAGAAAAAAAACAATAAAAAAATAATAAAGCAAAACTCTAGAAAAAAGTGAAAAAAAGAGCTTAAAAAAAGGAGGAAAATCAAGTAAATCCAGACAAATCTTTTAAACCTAATCTAATTTCTAAAACCTGTAATCCATGAAATCTCGGATCCGATTTGAATCAAGAAACTTAATTCTCAATCAATTTAATTTTGAATTAAGGATGAAATCGTGAAAAAATATTAATTTGAAAAACTTGCAAAAGAAAAAAATAACAATAAAAGGAATAATGATCAAATTTAAAAGAAAAAAACCTAATGTGCAGGTATCAATAAGGTATAGATATGAAAAAACCTAATGTACGAGTATCCATTGACATCTCTAATTAGCTTATTCGTATAAAGTTTCTCTTTTGTGGGAGGTTTAAATAACTTACCTATATCTAAATTATCATTTAAAAAAACTATATTTTTCTTTTCTTTAGATTCACGCTCTAAATAATAATATGATTAATACACTCATTTATTTATCAAGTTATAAATTAAACCTTAAACCTAGGCAAACATTCTAAATGATCTAAAATCTAAAACTTATAACATGTGAAAATCCTGAACTTGATTTGAATTAAAAAGCTTAACTCGCGAAAGAAAAAAAAGATAGCAATAAAAAAAATGACAGATCAAATATGATAAAAAAACCCATGAAGGATGATTTTTTTTTAAATAACAATATAAAAAATGACACAAAATAAGATGAATAACAATAAAAAGAATAGAGACGAGATTTGAAAGATAAAAAATAAAAGGGAGATAAAATTAAAAACATTTATAATTTTATGAAATAAGCATATTTTATTCTTTATTTATTTTTAAATATGTATCGGGGCATAGATCTGATCAAGAAAAAAAAAGTGAAATATGGACTAACCTAAAAAAATATGGGAACCCATAAAAAGAGAATGGTTAAAAAATCATATAGAAATGAAAAAACATATATGACATAAATGCTAAGTGATAAAATTAAAAAAAATCAGATTAAAAAAAAAAGAAAAAAAACTAGGAAAACCTTCTAAATCTAGACAAAGGTCTCAAACTCGCAACCCATTAAATTCTAGACCCAGAACAAATAAAAAAACTTAATTCCCAACCAATTTAATATTGATTGGCTAAAGTAAATCCAGCAAAGAATAATAATTAAAAAGATCTGAGAAAATCCAAGTTATTTTCAAAATCAGTGAAAAATTCTAAAGAAAGCAAATAAATAAAAATAAATTCAAATTCAAATTTATCTCAAATAAAATAAATGGCAATAAAAAGAATGACAACTAATTTTGAAGATAAAAAAATAAAGGGGGATGAAATAGAAAAAGAACTCTTATCTTATAAATTGTTAAAAAAATGATTTAAAATATTGAGGATGGAATTGAAAAAAAAATATTAATTTAAAGAATTAGAAAAAAAAAACCTAATAAAGAATGATAAATGAAAGTGTCAATTTAAAAAACTTACCAAGATAAAAAAAAAATAACAATCAAAATAATGAAAACTAAATTTGAAAGAAGGCAAAAAATTAAAGGGGGATAAAATTGATAAAACATATTGATTTTATAAATTATTCAAGATAAAAAAATTATAAAAAAAATATAGGAACCAAATCTAAATAATTAACAAATTAAAGGGTTGTTCTGAAATTTTAAAAGGGCTGGTGTAGAAATTTAGATGGGGAAAGAGAACATGATATTACAAAAAAAAACCATGATGAAAAGATAAAAAATCTCTTATAAAAAAGTTATGTTGATTTTATCTTTAAAGGAATCAAAGTGATTTCACAATTTTGAAAAAAAAATAAAAAGATCACAATACCCGTTATTGAAAGGCAACATGTTTTTTTTTTTTAGAGGTAAATCAATATTTTTTCTATAAAAAAAAACCCAAACTAATCCTATAAAAATTATCAAGATAATTATATCATTGTAAAAAAATAATCTTTTCTTCAATACCTAGTTAAAAGGTTTTTTTGGCCGGGTAATTTTATCATTTTGCTATTCTAATGTACAGGGGCCACTTCTTCTTTTCCTTTATTTATTATTTATTTACTTAATTTTTAAAGACAATTGTTTTTTAAAATTAAAAAAAAAGTTATACAAATATACGAACAACAAATGAATTATTAGGTCCATTTGAAAGGTTTCTTGTTGTATAGTTTTTAAACCCGACTCGGTGATCGGCCCATTTCAAGGTCTGGTTCCGGGTTTTGAACGAGTCACCGGGTCAATCCCTATTTTTAAAAAATTTCAAAATGAAGTTATTTTAATAAAAAACAAAAGTGAATGAATTGCAACCGGGTTTTATCAGGTCAACCCACCGGGTCAGCCGGATCACACCGGATCATGACTTTTCCTACTTTTTTATCATCTCCACCTGGTTTCAATCTCGGGTCGACCCACCAGGCCGGATTTCAAAACTATGCTTGTTGCTGAACTTATGAAAACTCAAATATTAAACCTCGAACTTAATAACTTCTTACAATCTAAACCAACTTCATAGTTGAATCAAGTTTAATGACAACAAATGCAATTTACCACACCAATCAATTTGATTGTCTTTCTAAAGATATTGATTTGGTTTAAGAATATAACATGTTCCACCTCACTATCATTGAAAAGACAAAGGAAAAGAAAAAAGAAAAAAAAAGAGTTCTTAGGGCACATTTGACATTAGGAAGAAACTGAGATCTGAGAATTTAGAATTCAAAAGATTCCTTGTCAGTAATGTCCTTATCACCGAAAACAAGATAATCAACTGTTGAGACGTTCCGTAATACATTACTTTCTTGAATGATTGTATAGTATAATATTTTTGTACTCTGCCATTTACTTAGATGAACAGCTCGACTGCGACCGTTTACGCCGTCGTTGGCGGTGGTTTCTAGTTTCTACCTCATAAACCATAATATCATAGCTTGAACCTCACCCCACCAATCCAATTTGTCTTGTTAACAAAAATAAAGTAAAAGTCAAATAGTCTCTGCTTTTTATCGTGCGTTACTATTAAAAGAGCTGCCTTTATTTGCTTTTTTTATTTGTGTTTCTTTTCTTTTTCGTTTTCACTTTGCAAAGCGTTGCAGCTATCCAGAATTGACCTTACAAAGAGAGAACAAAAAAGAGGGATGAGAGACATGTATGTGGTCCCACCTCCTCCTGATCCGATTGCCGGAGCTACGGTGGACGCTTCTGTTACTGGTGACGATGGGGAGGATCAGCTCAGGACTTACCAGGCATGGAAAGGCAGTAATGTAAGCTAATTTCTAGTTTTGGATTCTGGGTTTTTGTTGAGGAAAGTGTGAGATTTTGTGAGATTGAGGATAAAGATTGGATTTTGGGGTGTTTAAGAATGGAATAAAGGAGTTAAAAATGGATTTTTTTTTGGGGGGCTTACGTTAGCAGTCAATTTGAGTTATTTATGCTCGCAACTTCTGTTTATGGCTCACTTGAGTAAATTATTTTGCAAGTAGTTGGCTTGTTGTGAAATGGGTAGGGGTTGGTTTGTTTAATGAGTAACTGAATTTAGATTTCTTGCAGCTGTTGTTACTGCCGTGAATCAATTTTTTGGTTTAGTGAGGTTAATGAAAAAATCACTTTCCAACATATCATGGCCTTTTCTGTTTCGTGATTCAAAGATGTGAAAAGCATAATGTAGATATTGCTACTATTTTTCAACATTTTTTTTAAAAAATATTATTATGCCATTGCGAGGGTCTTTTCTTTTATTCGTTCATGTTGACAATAGTTGATAATTGCATAATGCCACGGTTGTTTTGTATGCAGATTTTCTTGCTTCAGGGGAGGCTTATTTTTGGACCAGATGCGAGATCTCTTCTGTTAACCATATTTCTTATTGTGGTTCCTGCTGCTATTTTCTGTGTCTTTGTAGCAAGAAAGCTGAAAGATGATTTTTCTCATCACTTGGGAATATCGATATTAGTCGTTGCTATCGTTCTGACATTACTAGTGAGTAGTCTTCCTTTCTTAAGTTCTGTAATTTTTTTTCATTCAATTTTTGTCCTTCTGCTTGCTGAAGCACCATATGCTTAACAATGAACTCAGCTAATTGTTATGTTGAGTTTTTACAAAGCTTAAATAGATAGCAGTTCCCATCTTCTGACAATCACAGAGCCTTCATTTTAGTAATTTCCTTTAAAAGCAGCTCAGTCGGTTAACTATTCTGTTTTCAAGGTCCTAGTATACGGGCTATTCTGTAACAATCAAGTTTAGTACATAAATAAAGGTTATAAGATGGCACATGCATATATCAATGACAGCATATAACTGTGGCTTTAGTTTGTTGCTTCTGTTACTGTAGCATATTTACTCATCTATTGGCTGATAAGAAATGAATTTTTGCGAGTTTGAAAATTTGTATGTGTTCAAGCGTGCCCCAAATGGAAAACCTGAATTTCTGCTATATGGATGTGAATTATGTTGAGACCTTAGTTGATCATCCTAACATAACATGAGTGCTTTATCCAGGAAACAACCATTCTGCTCTTGTTGCAATAGACCTTTTGACGCATGTTAAAAGTGTCAACAGTGTGTCCTCTTTGGGGTTTCCTTACTTTTGGTGGGAAGGGGTGTGGGATTTCCCTTTGTCATGTGTTCTTCTCTGGATTCTTAACAAGTTAGACTGATCTCTTAATTTCAAACCTGAAAAGAGTTCTAGGACTGAATAAGCAGTGTTTTCTGAAAATGTGCATATATGAGATTAAAATTTAGGATGCATACATGGAAATATAAAACGGGACTAAATGTGACACTGGTATATAATAGGAAAGTGGATGCAGTTTCATTGAGGATAAGTTTATGGAGGATCGTTTGTGATGATATGGTTACAGCAATGCTCTTTGGATGCACCAATGCAGAAGAGTGATTCAATTTAAGTAGCAGAATTAAAAGAGAAAAAGAGCTGGATCAGAATCATTTGGGTTTGAAGTGATAAAAAGGTCATTTATCTCACAACATATTACTGAAAATTTGACCCTAAGCAACAAATTGAGAAAAAGGTTCATACAACCAACCCAAACTAGTTTGAGGTTGCCACCTTGTTTGCACAAATGCTTTTATTTGATCATTAAAGTGTAGCTGAAGGAGTTGCTTGAAATAATAATTATAGAGGTTAGGTTGGCAGAAAGTTCCAACATAGTTCTGTGCTGTTAACTGATGAATGTATTTGTTCTTCCAGGATTTAACCCTTCTTCTACTAACGTCAGCAAGGGATCCTGGTATAATACCTCGTAATGCTCATCCTCCAGAGCCAGAAGGTAATGACTGGCAAACTCCACTTACTCCTGGCCAAACCCCACCTTTTCGTTTGCCACGGACGAAGGATGTTATCATCCATGGGATGACTGTGAAGACCAAGTACTGTGATACCTGCATGCTTTATAGGCCGCCACGCTGCTCTCACTGTTCCATATGCAATAACTGTGTGGAAAGATTTGATCATCACTGCCCTTGGGTTGGTCAGTGCATTGGATTGGTAATGATCATTCTTCTTCGTGACATTTCTTTACTTGTTAAATCTTAACTAACTAGTGCCATCTCCAGGACTCTGTTTTAGGAAAACATGAAATTTTCTGTCGTGCATTGAGCACGGTGTATACTCGATTCCGGTTGTTTGAATTGTCATTATCAACCATATTTGGATGTAGGCTCCTCATCAAAAGAAAGAGAAATATACAAACTAAGTTGTTAATGAAATGCATGTTCAACAAGGGAAAATACGTGACATCATTGTTGTATGGTGGAATGACACTAATTATTTGTGGGGTTAGCTGGTGTTTTGTTACAAAATATTTGAAGATAACCTTCCTGCTATGTAGCTTCAAACTTCAAAGTGATCAAAATCTGAGATCACAAGATACTGTGTTAATATTAGGAAAAATCCTTTGACATCCAAAGAGTGCATGCCATTTTTTTTTCTTATTTAAAGTATAACTGAACCAGTTGCAGAAGTAAAGGTCCTTAAAATGCCAAAAATAGCAAGTGGATATTCTTTTCAGTTATATTGAATTTTAGGAAGTGTGCCAGAATTAGTAAAATTTGTGTGCATTCATTGATAATGTTCTTGAATGTGTCAATATTTGCCTAGGCTGCCCAATATACTGTTGGAGGATCTTTTGTAGCTAAACTCATTATCTTTCAGTTTGCTATCTAGCTAGTACTGCACTGGCAAAATATTGACCTTTGCCATCGCTTAAATTTGTGTATGTGATGATGATCGTTCTCTGAGCTGGGATTTGTCTTTCTGGTTTTGGATGCAGCGGAACTACCGGTTCTTCGTCATGTTTGTTTTCACCGGAACAATTCTTTGCATATATGTACATGCATTTTGCTGGGTCTACATTACAAGGATCATGAATAGTGAGGAGACATCAATTTGGAAAGCAATGTCCAAAGCTCCTGCTTCTATTGCACTAGTAGTTTACACCTTTATTTCAGTTTGGTTTGTTGGTGGTCTTACTGTGTTCCATTCATATCTCATCAGTAAAAACCAGGTAAGAAACTCTCCTTGTCAAGGTCCATTGAAATCAATAATGTGTCTCACTTTTAGTTTTATATCCTCATGTGTAAACTCTTATCACCTTCAGTTATTTCTTGTTGCATCCCTTCCATTGCCACTTGCTTTGCACTCTGCTTCTATAATAGATATATATTTGCCAAAAAAACTGTTTCATTCTTCATGTTTAATGTCATCTTCTAGTTTACTCATATTTATTGCTTTTTTTTTTTTGCTGGCAGTCTACTTATGAGAACTTTAGATACCGGTATGATGGGCTAGCCAACCCATTTGACAAAGGTTTGATTGAGAACTTCATGGAGATATTTTGCTCTAGCATTCATCGATCTAAGAACAATTTCAGGGCAAAAGTTCCAAAGGAAAACACCATTCCACCTAGAATGGTAGCTAGTAGTTTTGTCAGTTCAGGGGTGGGAAAATCTGCTGGTGATGTAGAGATGGGGAGGAAGCCAGTCTGGGATGAGGCTGCAGGAGATGCGGATGATTATGATGGAACAATAAGAAATGATGACAGTCTACATGAGGATCGTGGATTGAATGATGTCTCACCAGATTTAAGCAGGATCCTTCCCCCACAGGGTATGGAAGGGCGTAGCGTCATGCATTCCAGACGACCAAGTTTGGGGAGAAAAAGTGGCAGTTGGGATATATCACCTGATCTTGCTTCAGCAGCTGGAATGGGGGAATCAGAGCGGACGGCTTGTGGCACTGGTGACAACTTGACATCAGATGCTCAGCAGTCTAAGAGGCATACAAAGTTGTAAAATGAAAAGAAGATATGATTGTACAGAACAAGGAAGGAAAAAAAGAAAAAAGAATGATATGTTTCTATCGTATTGGTTGGCCGTTAATGCTCTTGGTCCCTCACGTTATCTACCTTTTCCCCCATGTATAATGATCTGTTTCAATGGGTTTACGGTTTGAGGCCGTTGTAATTTTTCCAAAACCAGTTGTGCCACCATAAATCTTTACTTTTTTGGTGAGTAGAAGTGATTGCTATATATTTTATGTTTTGCAATATCGACCAATCCCTGCACGGGTGTTGTAATGATCGTCTTGTTTTGCTAGATTTTGGAAGGGAAAGATTGAGCATGAGCTCTTGTCGTCGGAGCCTGGCTAACTCAGCCACATCAAAGCGGTTGTTAAGCTTGCTAAGATTTGCCACCGTTGGTTCTTTAAACCATTTGAGATAAACAGCTGACCTCATGTTACAGACTGAACTTGCACGGTCGGGGCTGGCTTCACTTATAAGAACATACTAAACAACTTTCAGAAGTTCGCAACAGTTTCGATTCTTGGCCTCATGAATTCTTATGGTAAATGATTTACTACCTGTATTTGATGGAGCTATCATTGCTCACGAATTCAATGCAATTCACAAATCACAAGTCATAAATATTATGAAAGCACACTGTTCTTATTTGATATGAGTAAGGGTACAACTAGTGTAATTAACCAATGACAGAAGCTAAAGCACAGCTGCATCTTGCAAACCAATACAGTAGGCCAATTCTCCATGAAGTTAGTTCATGGACTGGAAGCGCTTCATAATGATGAGACTCATATCCATATAACTTCGAGCACAGTTAGAGAGGCAAGATGATTCACTTGAGCTTAATTTGCTCCCAGGTGTACTCGTGATGCATTTGTCCCAGCATGCACTTGTAAGCTTTGCCACCATCTCATTAACCATAGCTCTTTCCTTCTCTTCCTGAAAAATAAAAAAAAATCATTCCAAAATGAGAATCACATGCATAATTGTAAAATATCGAAGTTCCAGCAGAACATAACGACCACCCCCGATTCATTACTACCTTAAGATTCTCAAATTACAAGGCGACACTCCCCTCAAATAGCCTTACTTGCTCGTTAATTCTCCACTCTAAGCAAATATGCAATGATTACACATAAAATAGTATAATTACCTATTCAATTAAATCCATGATAGCCAAGTGATAGTTCTGAAGACTTTACAAAGCAAATCAAAACATTAAAACCACAACAGCACCTTCCCTAAAAAAGAAACAAGAACCAACAATAAGCAGTACTATACTAGGAAAGTCGATAAGAATATCATCTAAAATAATAAACCATAAATTTACATTCAAAAAATTAACTTTACTCATCAAATCAGCAAACAATCCTTAGAAGAAAATTTCCCACTAACCCCATCACCCAAATTATCAAATATCCGATCAAGTTTGAGTCTTTCAGCAAAAGCAGCTAAATACACAACAAAGATTTAAGGTAAAATTATGATAACCAGACAACTAACCAATGAACTAAATAATGACCAAAAAGATGAGACCTTCAATGATTACAAAAACTAAACCATATTCTTACTAAGAAAATAGAAACACCAAATCTTTCAAAAAATAAAGCTCAAGAATGCAAAGTTAGGAAGTTGTGAAAAGGGCAAGAGGGACTCTATACTTACAGTGAGAAATCGTTCCAGTTCAGGTGAATTAAGTGCTGAAGGATCCATTTTTTAGTTGCTTCTTTGATTTTTCTTTCTAGGTAGCTTGCCTAAAACCCTGCTTCTAATTTGACGACCGCTTCTTTCAAAAACCCCAAGCTAGGGTTGCTCTTTGGTACCAAAAAAAAAAAAAAAAAAGATAGCAAGAATTTAAAAAATGTTTCTTGGGCTTGGGTCGAATGGACTACCAAAATATTCTTTTCTTGTAGCAAGTTTTTCGAAACTCATGTTATCCATTTATAACCACAAGATCTCAAACATTTTTTTTTCCTTACTAATTCTTTTTAATTATATGTTTAATTATTATTTTAAAATAAAATATACAAAATAATTAATTTTTATAATAATTCTGAGTAAATTTTTATTTATAGAAGAAATATGTTTTAAATGTTTAAGATAATAACATTCACTATCTTGTTCGCTTTTATTTTGAGATAGCAAGTAAATAATATCTTAAATATTTATTAATACTAAGTTTCATAAAATTTATAAGTTTTAATTAAATTTTTATCAAATGTGAAAATTAATCCCAAGATATTAATTTTTAATTCGTAAAATTGAAAAGAATCAATAACAATTGTAATTTATATTGCAGGCTAGGTATCCCTATAATTAATTATTTTTGTCATATATAATAAACTAAGGTTAATTGTATGGGGAGACTTTTACATGATTAAGGCTACATATGTGAATGAGATTAGTCTTAATTCATAGGTGTAATGAATCCATTGTGATAAAAAGGTGGGAATACATATGGAGAGTCGAGATTTTATGGGATTTTTACCATTAGACTCGAGCAATAGGATTAAGCAAGTGTTTAACTCTTTTTTTGTTCATAACATGGATCCAATTTTCTGATTATCAAGGCTTATATTTATGAAAAAAAGCAAGCAAGCAAGCAATAAATTAACCATTTGTATAGCCGAAGAAGCAACCAAGGTGATAAAGTGGGCTGCACATTCATGGAACGAAAAGTGTGCTGGCTAGCTCTGCAGCAAGATCACACATAAACAAAATTTTCTTCTGCATTAAGCATTGCCTTTTTCGACGATCAAGCAATTACTAAATTGGCAATTGAATCTCGATAAAGGGAGGTTGCATGCATGATCGTCAACATACTGACCAAAAAATGGTAAAAGAAGCTATGCTCTTTCTGATCTCATACATGCATAGTTGTTTTATACATTAATGGGTTCATCTTTTCACCCAAAATCCTCTAATAATAATCCTGAAAGCAATTAAGATTCGAAATTAACTATATGATATTAGGGAAAGGGACAAATGTACCCACCAACTACTACACCATTATTGATTAAGTCCCCA
>Ga0325404_1005819_pt1 | contig 12984 bp, 10 predicted proteins | sample PopdelMetagenome_18_FD_205664 | JGI IMG/M metagenome (GOLD analysis project Ga0325404, IMG submission 205664) | Populus deltoides microbial communities from Bellville, Georgia, United States - Xylem-Control-R1 | ecosystem: Host-associated > Plants > Phyllosphere > Stem > Wood/Secondary xylem... | reverse complement strand
TGAAAGTCAAGAGGGGGGGTCGATCCAAGTGAAGTGATGATCCCTCTGCATGCAAAAAGTCAAGATTGCCGTGTTGTGCTTCCTAGCACACCGGCGTTTTTAGAGATCCAAAACCCTAAAAATGAAGAATAAACAAATAGAAAGTGTAAAAACTGATGAAGAATGAAGAGGCAGTGGTTGGATTCAAGCTGTTCGTCATGGATTCCCATACTCTTTCCTCTTTTCCCCAGCAATTTTTAATAACTTAACACCCCCTCCATGTGCAGTCACTGTCCTTCCCTCTTAGCCTTTCACTCTCTAAATTATAGTATTCCAATACATGCCAAAGTTAAATCTTTTTAAATTATTTAGTTTTTGCATGAATATTTTAGTTTAATATTAATTTAGGTTATATTTCTATCGGTATATAAATAACCGATAGAAACTTGTTGTTAGCAAGTGATTTTTTAAAAATATCAGATTTGTTGGTAATTTAATCAGTAAAATTACTTATTAATAAAAATACTGATAGAATATTCATATTAAAAAATTAGTTGTAGATAAAAAACTAAGATTCTTTTTTGTTTCTTGAATTTAAATTTTAAAATTAAAATCCAAGAGAATTTATTAAAATCTTCTTAATACACTAGACAAAGATACATCCTTAAGATTACTAGAAAAAATAATTTATTTTTAATTATCGTGCAAGTTAGTTTAGAATATCTCTTATCCTTAAAAAAAAAAAAAAAAGTAGTTTATTTTCAACTAGATTGAGAAATAAACTTAATCTTGATCTATAAAGATTAATTAATCCGAAGATGCACTTGGTCATCAAATTAATAGAAAAAGGGCCTTGCACGATATTTTTCTGCCAAAGATTGAAAATTCTTGGATAAGTTTTGAAAAACAAGAAATCATGAATGCATGAATTTTGAAAATAAATAATTTAAGACTAGATCGAAAAAAATTCACAAGAAGAATTCCCATTTTTTACTTGGAAAAAAAAGAAGAAGATATCCTAATCTTAGAAAAAGGAAAAAAAAATTGTATTCGAGGGCCAGACGATTGACCATTGACCAATCCCACGAGATTAAACTAGGAGAAAGATACAAAGAAATGACACAAATGTTATCACAAACGGTTGAGATTAAAGAAAGAAAGAAAAAAAGAATTTCTCATATTTTATAATATATTTGTACAAATATTTCTTTATATTTTATATACAGATTTTTAAAGAGAATCACACCTGCATGAGCGACACCAAGAAATGAGCAGGCTATAAGTATAAAGGGAAGAGAGTCTGCATGTAATAATCTACACGTGCATATTGCAGGGAGCAGCATAACGTTTCTTGAGCAAAAGCAAGAAGGCATATTGCATAGTGAGTGACAAAGAAGATGGAGAAATATGAGTTGGTGAAGGATTTAGGAGCTGGGAATTTTGGGGTAGCAAGGCTTTTGAGGCACAAAGAGACCAAAGAACTTGTTGCCATGAAATACATTGAAAGAGGTCATAAGGTAATTGTTTTCTTCTCTTGTAACTCCTTTGACTTTTTTTCTGTTTGGTTCCTGAGAAAATTACCTTTTTCTAGAGAAAGTCTTGTGTTTTTTCATATGGAGCATCCTTAAAAAGTTTGATAATGATATATCTAAGTTGTTGGTTCTTTGTTTGTCTTGTGAAATACCAAGAAGGAAGATTGAGAATTTTTTGGGTTTTCAGATAGATGAGAACGTGGCAAGGGAGATTATAAATCACAGATCATTAAGGCACCCCAATATAATTCGGTTCAAGGAGGCAAGTATATGAAATGGGGTTTAATTTTTACAATTTAAAAAAGTAATCCTGTTTGATTATTAATTAAGGAAGGGAACTCAATCTTTTTGCAGGTGGTTTTGACCCCAACACACTTGGCAATTGTGATGGAGTATGCAGCTGGTGGAGAACTCTTTGAAAGAATCTGCAATGCTGGTAGATTTAGTGAAGATGAGGTTAAATCTCTCTCACTCTCTCTGATTCCTTTTGTTTTAATTCATTAATTGCATTTACTTGGTAGTATTCCAGTGGGATTTTTGTCATTTGTTTGAATTTTTCAGGCTAGATATTTCTTTCAGCAGCTGATCTCTGGGGTTAATTACTGTCACAACATGGTATAAGCAAATCTCGGAGCTTCTTATAATTATGATAAATTTCACCTTTTCTGCCTAATCACAAGAAACTGGTACAATTGTTGAATGTGTTTATGGGAGTTTTTTTGGTTCTTTAACAGCAAATCTGCCATAGAGATCTGAAACTGGAAAACACACTGTTAGATGGAAGTCCGGCACCTCGCTTGAAAATCTGTGATTTCGGTTACTCTAAGGTTTGGAACTCACTTAATCACACTTGATTTGTTAATTTGGTTATAAGCTACAGAGTGTTTTCTTAATGTTCTTGACATTTTTGGTTCCGTATTGGTTTAGTCCTCTTTGCTGCATTCAAGGCCGAAATCAACGGTAGGAACTCCAGCTTACATAGCACCGGAAGTTCTCTCTCGGAGAGAGTATGATGGCAAGGTAAGTTTGTTTTGTCGTTCAATCTTTTCTTGTTGTCAAATTGAATATCTAGTCACCATAGAAAATAAGCTCCAAAAGGAATTGGTCTTGTTCTAGCTTCAACAAAACCCACTTTCTAATCCACATCTGCACTTTTGTTGTTCATCACTAGTGAAGCCAGCACTATCTTGAATGATCTAATCCTCTTTCCAATATCCAACCATATGAAAAGGGTTAGGTGCTAGCTGGGACAAGTATGAATCCATTTCTTTTATGAGCAAGATTGTGAACTTTTGTCTCTGTGTTAGGGCATTTTTCATTTTCAAGCATTAAGCACATGGTTTCTTATTTGAGTTAGGAGATGTGATGCATTTTGGTTTATTTCCTGGTGGTCATTTTTTTTATTTCCCAGAATATATTATGAAAGGATAAGCTTGAATGCACATGCAATGCCAATAAAAGATTATATCATATCCTATTGATTGTTCTATATGGCCTTGTTATCTTTTTAGCGAACAATTGGCTTTATAGACACTTCAGGTCCATGTGTGATGTGGTTTCTAAAATGGGTTTTGGCAGATCTTGAAGAGGTTGCTTTGTGTTTGGATTTGTGCAAGTGTTGACCAATAGGCACTATTAGTATGATTAATACTAGCTGATGAACTGCTGATTGATTTGTCACTTGAGCTTGCATTACTAACTTTTGTCATCAGATTGAATTCAGAAACCATGATCTGTACAATAATAAAGCTCAAATTGAAGACAAAAAATATATAAAAAGATGATATCAGAGAAGATTAGGCTTTGAATGGCATGCCCCAGTTGCTGTATCATTTCAAGTTTCGGCAAATTTTTTTATCTGAAAGATCTTGAATAACAGAAATGATTTGATATTCAGTTACAGTTACTTGGTTAATATTCTTGAGTAGTTGTGTTCATGTATGTGACCAACAAGGTGTAGGAGGCTGAAGTGCTGGGGGCTTTGCTGGTGAACTTGGTTTTGGATGCAGAAAGGCCAATCCCCCAAATTTGATCATGTATATTGTAGACTGTGTTGAAGATCTGATTCTACAGATGACCTAGAAAATGGTTAAATAATTAGACTATGAATAAATTCTAGCAAATGATGAACAGTGACTAACTCTCCATGCTTTGGAGGTGAAAAACACAAGATGCTGCGCTTGCTTTTCTTTCAGAATTCTGTCAAGATAACATTGATTCCATTCACTGGCTCTTCTTTTCTGCACTGCATTCTTCAATCTCTGGTTCCTGGGGCCATCTCCAATTTGTTTACGCACAAGTGGGATTTACCTTCAAGTAGTAACTTGTTCTATTTCAATATTCTGTTCCTTTTCTGGTTCAGCTGGCAGATGTTTGGTCATGTGGAGTTACTCTTTATGTGATGCTGGTAGGGGCATACCCATTTGAAGACCAAGACGACCCTAGAAATTTTAGGAAAACAATTCAGGTGAACATCTCTATTATATCCGGTTCTGAAAGAATCCATGAGTTATCACTGATCTTTTTTGCCTTCTTGTGATGTTTTTGCAGAGAATAATGGCTGTGCAATACAAAATCCCTGACTATGTTCATGTATCTCAAGCTTGCAGAAACCTGCTATCTCGCATATTCGTTGCAAACTCTTCCAGGGTATAATTCTCTAAATGGCATGATTTTGCAGTACTAAGTTTCTGTAAATCGGTGTCTGAAAATTGATGAGTTTTGTTACAGAGAATTTCACTCTCAGAAATTAAAAGCCACCCATGGTTCTTAAAGAACTTGCCAAAGGAACTGACGGAGCCAGCACAAGCCATCTATTACCAGAGAGATAATCCAAGCTTTTCTCTTCAAAGTGTGGATGAGATAATGAAAATTGTGGCTGAGGCAAGACAACAGCCTCCATCATCCAAGCCTGTCAAAGGTTTCGGTTGGGAAGTTGAAGAAGATGAAGAGGAAGACATCGATGCAGAGGTAGAAGAGGAAGATGACGAGGATGAATATGACAAGAGGGTCAAGGAGGTTCATGCAAGTGGAGAGTATCAAATCAGTTGAGCCGTATGGCCTATGTTTAATTATTACATAAACTCACTAGTCATAAGAACCTTAGTAGTTCTCTATTCATGTGTATCATAATAGGTAGTAACTGTTGCATAAGCCTTTGAATTTGTGAACCTGAAACTTTGGATGTTCCAACTTTTCTCATTGTTCATGTAATGCATCATTGATTTCCCCCTTCGGATTTCAACTTTAAGAAATGATGGATGGATTGTAAGGTAGAAAATATCTGTCATCTGAAAATGCAATTTGGGAATAATTTATGGGAGTTCAAACCTTCTTGGAAGCAAACCATGCCAGGCTCGACCACCCAGCCAAAACCCAGGGTGGTCGGAACCTGATGTAAGCATTTACTTTAAAGACATTAAGGGGCAATTTAAGCAGCAGGGGTTATGTAGCAATGTATAATTGAGTTCAAGGACATGAAGGGGATCTAAGAGAAGCATGAAGCAAGCATGGCTTGCCTAGTCGCTGCTATATTCTCAGTTGACTGCAGGAAGGGGCTTAGACTCGATGCGGACGATGTGATGACAGAAAGTTAACATGTGGTAAATCAAAGAACATTCTGTAATTAGATGAAAAATAATATAACTCTGTAATACAATTTTTTTTTATCTTTTGACCCATTGAAGGATTGCACTGCCAGTGCCTATGCTATTAACCCAAATCCCACCAATTATGAACTTCGACAACAATGCCAGAGTGTTCGATTCAGCATATATACGAGTTAAAGTCGTATTATGCATAAGAAAACATAAGAAATTATGCGTCTTGACTTAGGTAACAAAATTTACACCAGGCATAAGAAAGGTCTTGTGTAGTGGTGTTCAATGGAACGATGGAAAAATACCCCATTGGTGCAAAAACCCCTGCCCGGTGGTGACTTCAAGAACCAATAGAACAAGAACTGCCAGCATAGCTGCTCGCCCGTTCCAGGTTTCTGCACTTCTTGTCCAACCCCATTCCCATACCGTCACAGGCGATGGTAGCTCTCTTCGCTTCGAATCATAAACTGCCAGCAGCTCCTCTACACTGCCAAGCGGAACTAAAGACTGCAGAAAATCCCAAACCAATTATCAGAGAAAAAATCAGTGGTAAAATATGCAGCTCATCAGCACAGAAACAAAGAGATAACAACCATCCTAACATGCTTTCCTCTAGATAACGATGGAGAAAGTTGGTTTCCAATTCAATGAGAAAAGAAGTGAAATATGAGTGTTCAAAAAATAATCCTGTAGTCATAAAAGTGATTAATGCCTTTCTGCTTAATTTAATGGGGATGCCAAAGGAGCAAAAATTTGAAATTCAGAAATAGCCCAACCAGTCATAACTCAGCTAATTTGGAGATGCAAATGCAAATAGGATGGACATAAATTAAAGAGGCAAGGACTGGGAAGGGGAAATAGCTTTTGTGAAAGCAGACACTGTTGGGCCCTTCAGGGTTCATGTTTAACTTGGGGTAGGCAACTGTAGTTATTATGATGGAAGGTCTTTAAAGTTCATTTCATCTATATAAACACAAATGTGTTACACACATACATGCTCAGAGGGACAGAACGAGTGAGACAGGAAAGTACACATGGACAAACAATCTTGGAGAAGAAAAGTTTCATTGGCATTGAGAAGTTACATGCTGGCATCCATTGACAGAAAACTTCAAGCATCTTATTTGACTTCTAAATTGCTGAAAAGATTAATAAGGGTACCTGTCGAGCTTCTAGATTTGAGACTGCCATAGCTCCTACATATGGAAGACTCTCAATCACTGCATCAGCCAAATCTGAAATGAAGGTTGGCTCACATCCTAGTGCAGGAACACGTCCCCATTTTTCTATACCAGACTTGAGAGCCAACTCTTTGTACTCAACATCAATTTCTTCCAAGGTCTCGATATGCTCACTAACAAAGCTGTGAATCAGAGAATGAAGTTTTGAGAACTTCAATGCATAAATTAAAACATCAAGCGATCAGTGAACCAATAACTTCTAGTAAAAAATACAGTAAGTTCAATTTCTTAACTTGGTTATAGAAAAATTGATTACCTAATTGGAACAGCCAAAAGACGTTTTACCCCTTTCTTCCCAAGCTCAATGATTGTCTCATCAGTATATGGTTTCAACCACTCCACAGGTCCAACTCTGCTCTGTTAGAATATCCAGACCATCAATGACTCGCAGTGAAATTTGAATGCAAAAAGAAGAGCATGTAACATGGAAAAATAAAAGGAAAAAAAGAAACCTCAGGCCTTAGTGTCGACATGCTTGCGACAGAATTCATCAAATCATAGAAGATATTTACTCAAAAAACAAAAATAAAGCAACAAACTTTTCTAGCAGTATTAGTACAGTCTATTACAAGTAAATTCAATTTTAAATAAGATTAGACTGTCATCTCATTTAGACTGGAAATAGAAATCATGAAAGAAACTCAATGTTTCATGATGATGGATGGTAGTGGTAGGGTTATGTGATAAGTTTGAGTTGTTTTTGGATGGTTATGGTGATGTCAGTGTAATTCCTTCTGGTCATGACTTGAAACGTCTTAGAAGAGGGGAGGGGGGTATTTTTGTGTGTGAACATAACTCCCGTGAACTAGTCAAGTTGTCTAATCCTTGTGGTGATTATATCAGGACTAAATGCTTTGCTGTAACATATATTCCTTCTGCCAGTGAGTACAAGCTACTCCACTCAATCCATATTTGCTATGAAGAAGATGATTTGGTTTTGCATACTTGGTAATGTATATATGATATTAGGAATGTCAGCAATTCTGTTTGGGATTCCTGAAGGTGGGTCCTTGTGAGGTTTCCTCATTCATATCTAAGATTAATGGATGTTGTAGAAAATGTTGATGGAGCAGATTGGTGGATGAAACCTGAAACTATGGCCAGGAAAGGAGAAAGAAAAAGGATGATCTCACTAGATATGTAGAAAGAAGATTTCTTGATAATTTATGAACCCTTAGAATGTTCATATTTTTCTGGTAATTATGTTTCTTAGTTGCAGGGTTGTGCTACTTCCATTATGGATTTTTGGATATTGACAGTCCCCAATAATTCTGTAGGCAAAGGGATACAGCTTCAATATTCCACTCTGGAATGCATCGCCTCATCATGTTGGCAAAAGAGAGACGATGTTGTTTGAAAGGACATTCAAGTCTTCAGTATTAAGCTATTACAATATGCAAACAAAAACCTCACAGAGATATTCATGGAGAATACAAAAAGGGCCCCTTATAGCTACTGTGGCAGCTTAATTCCACTTGGGAGGTCACATATGTGAATATCTCCACCGATATCTCTACATATTATTACCATTCTTTTAGTGTTAATGCATTATTTTGACACCAACTTTTTGTTTCTAGTATCTATCCTCTCCACTCAGAAATATAAATCAGATGCTACCATAAGATGATGCCTCTACCGCTTAGTTTTGTGTTTTTCTATGTGCTGTTCAATAGCATAGTCAATCAACTTCATAGTCAAAACACTTGGCCAGAACTGTGACCGAGTTAAAGATTTCATTTGACAACTCCTTCCTCTTTCTTATTTCTAACTGTCTCTGCCATCTCTTTATTTAAAAGCCAGTATGCTATATGCTCTCCACCACCGCACCTTGGGTATAAGTTTCAAAATAGAAACAGCTAAGTTTCTGAGCCATTTTTTAGACTCCAATAAATATCAGCAATATGAACTTGCTTTCAGAAAGTCAGCTAGTCCCACAATCAGAACTATTTTATTGTTCCTGCCAAATATTCAGTTTTCTCAACCAAGGATGTTTCTCTTGTGAATCGACAATCTTTGGCAGCTATCACAAGCAAAGTAAAGAAAATTGTAAGCAGCTCTTTAATCCATTTTTTTTTCAAAAAATAAAAAAAATTCTTTGATTCATTTTCGAATGAGGTTTTCAAAAGGAACATACTATTGTTTCAAAGTGGAGTCCACACTTTAACTTTTCTCCAATACAGCCAAGGATTTTTAAGCCATGCATGTTATGCAAGTCAAATAGTCACATACTGTTATCGATAATTTGTGAATCAAAATACACCAAGAACAACTCAGAAGACATCAAGAATACCTGATATGCAAGAGTGTATGCATTTATGATCTTTCTCTTTTCTAATTCCTCCATTATCAAATCCACGCATTCCTCCATTTCTGCCTTGTAAGGATCACCAGCTTCTTCCACATATGCAAGTGGCACACCGTGTGCACTAAAAAAGATCACAGCCTATATTGCACATGCTCAGATTGAGGTTAAATTTTTTATGCAAAGGTACAATTAAAAGTATTTAAAGCAACAACAAGGAATTAAAATGTTTTGATATAGACAAATACAAGAGTGGCACGAACACACACAAACACAAACACATCCACAAGTAGTTGGTTAGCTCCCAGCTGTACTTTAGTACTTTTCCACATTTTTAATTTACAAACAACAAGAAAAGAAGCAAGTCAATATGGAAACTCAAATTAGCTGTGAGAGATCAATAAAAGAACCATGAAATTAAATTTGACAAACATGATCCTTCAAAAGCGTTCAACAAGGTATTACCTGCTCAGGACGGTCAAATTTTTCTAATTCCTTTTCAATCAAATTTGTCATAGCTTTGATGTATCCTTCACGCTGGTACCAAGAAGGTATCACAGTATGCTGCATGTTTACAAGATATTCATCTTCCCTGGTTGACCATTAGAAAGCATCAAAATTAGATTACATTTTTGGAGCATCACAAATGGATAGAGCATGTGCTTTTTAATCACCGGAATATACTCTCCAAAAGTCTAAGGCTTGAACCACTAGTTGATATTGAAAACTGTGGGTAAAGGGGAAGGACAACGAGCTTTGTGATTCCATCTCTTTTTATCTACAAGGAAATAAAAAGATGTAATTCGAACCACAACATCTTCATTCAAATCCCATATATCAGATAATGAAGCTTACAGGAGGCATGTTTATCTTTTACTTTAGGAATGACTGGAGAAAGTATTTCAAATCCATAGAGGAGTATTAAGATATTAGAAGCTTTCACATAATGGTATGGTGTATTAAGATTTCACTGAATGTTACCAGAAAAGAACTTAGTAACTGAACTGAAGCTCAAAGGAGTACCTGTTCGATGGCTTCTTCAGTGAACGGGTGCCAGTAGCGCATACCAACATATACCTTTGCTGGGACTTGCTTTTCCCACAGGGATTTCCTCAATTCTTCAGCCTGAATGAAGACAATAGACAAGAAAGGACATTTAAAACAAGAAAACAGTTGCCTGGGAAAACAAGGAAAACAATTTCCAAGCAAAATGCTCTTAAGGTGTGTATGTGCCTGGCAGCATAGGAATGACTTCCCATCAGCTACCTTGTTCTGATTCTATTCAATTATTTTAATGCTCGAGATATTGAGATAACAAATATAAACTACTAAGAAAACACAAGCTTATTTGAAAAGGAAAAACAAGATCATGCCTGTGCATCAGTAATCTGCCGCAAAGGAGAGCCACCACCAATTGAAGCATAGCCTTCTTTGCTCTTTGGTGCCCTCGCAACAGATATGAATTGGGCCAAGGGCTTTTGAAGAAATCGAAACAACCTTGGCAGTCTTATAATGTCCTGTTATATTAGAAAGTAAGATGAATAGAATTAAATTTGGTAGAGAATCATTAATGAAAATGATCAACGTAACAAAATTTCATGATTATCTCAACTGGTTGGTACTAGTACAAGATGCACTCTGTGTCAACAAAATGAAGCGAGCTAGCAGCATCCCTTACTCGATCATGCATAGCATAACAGACAGTCCGAAACTCTAAGTGCCTAAAGATATATATCTATTTGGCCTAAAATACTATTACATCCATTCCGGTCCCTAAATCAAAATGTATATGTACAGTTGTGCTCTCAAATCAAATGCAAAAGCAAGAGTCTCTTACCGGGTCAGCGAAAAGATTAAAAAGGAAAGGCTGCACATCTTCAAGAGTCTCTGGACCGCCAAGATTAAGCAACAAAACTCCTACCTTTTCTTCACCGATAAGTGATGCAATGGGAAAATCTTGAGATGTAGATGTCACTAATGCTTTCAAAGGCAACAAAAATTTGTTGAATGGCTGCTTAGAATATAAAGATGGTGAAGTTCCAGACCAACCCAATGAGTCTTTAGCTACAGCACAATTTCTTGAGACATTAAAACTAACACAAGCATCCACATGAACACCAGAGACACAACACATCCTTTGTGTAGTACAAATTGCCCTAGGCAACAACCTATGACAGCAAGAAACAAAGAAAACACATCAAACTATCAACTTTCACATCAAGTTCTACAACCACACCAAACAAAATCCAGAATTCTACACAACCCACAACTCAAATTCTCACTAAAGTTCATAACCAGAGAAAAAGAGAGGGAGAGAATTGTCTTACATGGGGACTTTGGAGCTGTGAGAAGCAGACCAAGAAGTTGAAGAAGGAGTAGTAGCATTCACTGCTCCACAATTCATCATCATTTGAATAAAAACACACCAAAGAACCAAACTTGTTTCTGCTTTCTCCGATTCAAAGATGTCTAAATTCAAAACCAAATTCAGGGTCTTGTTACTCTATCAGTATAATGACAACCCAGAAGCTCAAAATGCAAAATTTTCTCAAGCAAAAAGGAAAGTTAAGAGTGTGATTAGTGATTACAGTGTCTATGAGCTAAAGCCTTGGTAAAAAGAGAGAAAGAGAGGTCCTTTTTTTTCTCTTCAATTCATGTTTCTTGGCAAATGTGTACTAAGTACTAACACCCACTTGTGTGGAGAGTGACTTATCACAAACTAGAAAAATCAACACCACTTCATTGCACTCTTTCCCTCTCTCTCTCTTATCTATCTTTTCATGTTTTTATTACTGCCTATCATTTTGTTTCCTTTATTATGTGATTTATTTTTAAATTTTTAAATTTCTTTTTCAGCATTTATTAAGTTATGTCTCAATGATCTTGTGGATATGTTTTATCTATTTTGATTAAATCCAGAAAAAAAAAACTCGAAATGAAATGCCATGCAAACTTACAATTGCCTCATTGAATGCCTGAGTTTTTTTTTTTAATTCTATTCCTTTTTTTATGTTTTTAATATCATATTTATAATATTATTTTAATAAATATAAAATATTTTAAAAAATAATTACTACCACAATTATAAATAGCCTATTCTAAAATAAATTTCACTTAAAAATAAATTCTTTTTATTAAAATAATATTGTGTTTGATTCTAAAAAAAATTAAAAACAACATTATTCTTGTTTTTTAAAAATAATAATAAAATTCAAGTTTATTGCTGTAATCCACAAAGTAGCTCTGAGACTGAGTCATACCTCTAAGGTCTGATAACTATTCTTACCATGGAAAGATTGCAATTTTATTGACTATCAAATCATACAAATACATTATCCTGTTCACCACTCTCCAGTCTTAAAAATTACAGTGCCACTATCAAAAGGGAGACATTGCCTGTTTCAACAACCAAAATCTTGGACTAGCATGCAATAATATTATTTGTAACTCGTTTTAAGTATTAAACTCGGTTTAATTTAGGAAGATTATCCACTTATCTAGATTTGATTTGGGTTGAATTTTAAATAAAACCGAGTGAAAATTGATTTAATAAACCCAGGTAAAACCCTTTTTTTATATAAAAAATTAATTCCACAGTTTTCTGGGATAATTCTCAAAATCATGAATAACTCCATAGGTGTTATAGCAGAACTGTTCAGCTAGCTAAGAGATCAATCAGGGAGGAGAGGATACAGTTGAATGAGATGGACCTTCAAATTGAAGATGGACAGACAAAAACTATGGTCACTGTCACATGAAAAGTAAGCTATTGGAGTTGGTTTGATGAATTTATTATCACAGCTTTTCATGCTTAGAACGGATTAATTCAAGCACTTTGCATCATTTATCTCCTCCCCAAGCCATATTTTAACTTGTGTGGATGGAAATTTATTGGCATGAAAACTAACCCTTATCCTGACTTTTATAGGACAACGAATCAAAAAAAAATTTCATAAATTTAAAATATTTTCAATCTAATTTTAAAAGAAATAAATATTTATCATTATCTCGAAATAAAAGAGTTAGTGGAATAAAGAAAAAATGTTTGTACCTTTATCTATCTCTTCAAGTCAAGAATATTTTTATTTATTTTATATTTATTTTTTCTATCTTACAAGGCTAATTACCTTTTGAAACGTATACCACTATTCACTTTCAATTCCAAACGCACTTTAAATCTCATTTGATAACATTTTGGACAAATCATTCGTTCTCTAATATATGCATTAAAAAAAATTCTCTTTATATTGTAATACGGCTAGGTTCTAGTCTTTGAATGATAATATGATATAACTAGAAGTAGATGGGATTTAAATAAACTATATAAATGA
>Ga0325404_1005818_pt1 | contig 12988 bp, 10 predicted proteins | sample PopdelMetagenome_18_FD_205664 | JGI IMG/M metagenome (GOLD analysis project Ga0325404, IMG submission 205664) | Populus deltoides microbial communities from Bellville, Georgia, United States - Xylem-Control-R1 | ecosystem: Host-associated > Plants > Phyllosphere > Stem > Wood/Secondary xylem... | reverse complement strand
GAAGAATTTGAGGAGATCTTTCCTAAGTCCTTATCTTAGTTGAATTTCATACACATTGGAAATGATAGCATAAAAAATAGATCGAAGCTCTTTTTATTCAACAAAAGCAAATAATTCTTACAAGGAGTTTTTTACATATGTGGGTAAGACTCCTATGTATCTCTACTTATTCTCAAAAGCAATCCTCCCATTAGCTATATTTTTTATGAAAGCTGAAACATCATTTAAGTACTCCTCGTATTTGTTAACACAGTTGTGGATTAGAGAGGCCTTCACTCGCAATTCATTTACCCTTAAAACACCTTATCGATACTTATTTGTATGCTCTATTTTGCAATGGAATAAAGTGTTGTCTTGAAGCAATGCATTGTTGCTTGTGGCTAGTGACTTGTTGTTCCTATTCATCATTTGAGTTATCCTTTCAAGCTGTTGGAACTGGTCTCTAGCCCCATAAAGTTCTTCTCGTTCAATTTCAAGCTTAGTTATCTTCGTGTTCATTTGTACATCGAGTCTATTGATGTGATTTTGCCATTCTTTAAACTTCTGTCTCAGCTCGCTTAGTTCTCTATTAACTTCTTGATACTGCTTTTTCAGTTTCTTCAATTCCTCCTTCTGGATTTCTAGGTCGGATTAAACTATGGAGACCCATTCTATCAAGGCAATTGCTTTATCCTGGTACTCCTTCATGTCTAATTTGGTTACCCTTCTAGCTTTTCTTTCATCATTAGATTGGATCTTGTACTAAGCTTTTACGCTTTTTTCTTTCTCAATGTTGAGATTGGTCAACTTGTTCTTTTGCTTCTCAGCTTTTAACCTTCTTTTTATTACTCTTTTTTTTTTTTTAAAAAGCAACTAGTTTTTTGTTAGTATTTGCTTTGCTTCTAGAGACCTTTTTTAAAGCAACTAGCTCTTTTTCCATCATCATATGCTTGTTCATCAGATCATTATACTTGGCCATTCTTTCCTTCAATTATTCTTGGATTCCCTATGTAATTCTCCTGGACTTCTTGGTCATGTCCTGTCATTCACTAATCATCTCTTAATTGTTCTTTCCCCATTTCAAGTTTTGTATTAATACATATATTTGTTCATATTTTTCTCTTAACTATTAGTCCAAAAAGACCTTCATCTTTTCTTTTTCTAATAGCTAGTTTTTAAAAACTTATGTTGACTCTTGTTATTACTTAGCTTATCCAACTCATATCACAACTTCTTTTCATTGCTAACCCTTTTTTTCTTGGGTTCCCTAGTGATAAATGATTCAACTTTGCTAACTATCATTGGGCCTTGTATTCCTAAACCTTCAAGTAACTCGAACAATCCACCATTTATCCAAACTAAGTAATTAGAGCTAACTGAGGATTCAACCTCATTTTCATCTATGTGGACTAGTACAAACTGTTTCCAATCATATCTGATAGCCTCTAATTTTGCTAGAGAGCTAGAATTCTTGAAAAACCCAGTATATTCAGCTAAACCCCAAGTCTTTGGCACATGTTAAATCACTCTAAATTTCTTGGAAACTAATAAAAGTAAATAGCTAATGTAACCAAATAACCCAATCAGTTGGACCCATGCTTTATTTTCATAACTTATGATATATGAGGAATTCTTACCCAAAGAGCTTTCCACCTAAAGTTACTATAAGGGACAACCATATATTTCTCTACCCATGGCTTTTCATCCAAGTTACTCAAGTCATCACTCAAGACTAGCTTAAATGGCCTTATATTAAACCACTAAAAATTATCAAGAAAATTCTCTTGGGGTTTCCAAATTTCTCACTATCCATATGAATAACAAGGAAATGCAACATCACATCGCTACCTTTCTATGTAGTCTATAGTGGTTCAGTGACAAGTAAGTTTCAACCAATATAGTTGTAGTAGGGTTATTCCTTATTTGTTCATATTCAACAAAGGCATTGATGGCTTCCATACTAATAATCCTAGCAGCTTTTGAAGGAAATAAAACAAACTCAAAGATGGAAAAAATGACCGCTTATTATCTCTTTCTCCTAACTTTCCCTCATCTTTATCTGCCTTTAGCTTAGTTTCAATGAGCTTCCAGTTAAACCCACCATTAGTTGTCCTATATTGGTCAACTTGGTCTAAGTGTAGTAATTTAGCAATTTTGATAGTCATATCCCCAATTCTTTGTTTAAAATACACCTTGTGAGAGTCGTTTGAAAAATTCAGGATCTGAACATATTCCTTGATAGTGGGGGTTATGTTGATATCATTGAAAGTGAAGCATTTGTAACCTAGGTCCTAGAAATATAACAGGGCTTTGACTGCAAAAATTTATACTGAAAGCTTATCGGATGAGCAATTCTCTCATAACTTCTCTTAAAAAAGGTCTCGTCCACATATCCCAAGAATGATATAAGGTTTTCCATGTTATTCACCGAGCTATGTACTTTGGTCATGCATGGTAATTCCCCAGCCTTGGTTCTTGCAAAGTTCCCCTTAACTAATTGTCTCATCTTGGACTTTTGTCTATATCGAAAAAAGGTCATAAAAGTCCTGGTCTTAACTTGGATAAATCCTACAGAGTTCAGGATTTTGATCAGGCCTGCTTTGATCCAAAATGAATTATTATGAAGTCGACATCCTAGGAGTAGTTTCTAGCCACTATATAAAGGGTAGGCGTACTACCTGGTCTCAAAAGGGTTTATAATTTGCCTAGTGACCATCTCTCGTGAAGGCAATATAGAGATTTACAAGGAATGGTTTACACACAATGTAACCACCATTACCAAGTAAACTCTCAACTCATAGTTAGGTATTTCACAAATCTAAACCTTGACTGAAAGTCATAAGGTATACCAGTACTCCCCCACCAAGCCTAGAATTAGTTTCATTCTCAAAATTAAAATGCATGAAGGCATATTCATACCCGATGTACTTGTGCATGAGCAATATGTAAAAAAAAAATGCATGCTAAAATTAAGTTATATAGAATAACAAAATAAACAAGACAACAAACATCACACATAAAAAATCAACAAAGCTTAGTCCAACCAGATAATTCCTCAGTGGATTTGCTATCCTGTTATGGTATGCATAGTGTTGAATGACGAGTTTTTCTCATGGATTGAAGGGGTTTGAGTTTAATTATAATTTTGAAGGAGAAGCCACCTAGTATTATGGTCACTAGAAAACGTAATAGTCTACGAGAGTCTAGGTAAAGAGACTAATTGTGTAAGGGAAAATCACCCCTTATGCACCCTACCTATGTTAGGTTGTATTATTGATTGGTTGTTATGCTAGGTTGTGTTTCTATTCATTGGTCATATATAATTTTTAAGACATATCTCCCTTCATGAGGAAGTCTATACCTTATTGGATTAAATCTTAATTGTTCTAAGGCTCAAATTTTAACATCGTATTTATTTTCTACTCTATATCTTTAATATTTGAGGATATACCTTACAATGTAATTTTATACCCTCAAATAATAAAGACTACAATTAATTCCTAATATTTATTGTTATTAATTCATTTGATTTAATACCGGTAGTAGGCATTATATTGTAAAGTTCATACCCCAAATATTAATTAAACAAATTAATTTTTATGATGTTTTTGAAAGTTTAACCAAATCCTAATAGATAATCATAAATTGGTTATGGTACTCATTTTTATATTTCTAAAACATAATAAAAATACAAATTTTGTTTTTTTTGTTTTTCATAAAAATATGCATGAAATTAAGGGCGAGCAAAAAAATCGATAAACCGAGAAAACTAGAAAAAAATATCTGAAAAAACCGAACTGGAAAAAAAACTGAATTAACCGATTAAAAAATCACAAAAAAACTCCGGTTCGGTTCGGTTTCAGTTTCCAAAGTCTGAAACCGATTGAACTGAACCGAACCGGTTCAACCAGACTAGCACTTAAAAAAAAACTATAAATAGGATGCCTTTTCTAACCCTAAATCTAAAGCTTAAACTTTGCTCTCTGCATTCCCTAAACACAAAAGTAGCCGCCCCTCCCCCCTTTTCTCTGCATCTCTCCCCTCCCTTTCTCTTTGTATCTCTCCTCTTTGATTGGAGAAGGAGACTGAGTTGATGCAATAGAGTTGGATCGGTCGCCATTAGAGCGAGTTTAGGGTTTTTTCTTTGCAGGTGTGTGGTGGCGGCTCCAAAACGAAGTGGAGGGAAGATTAGAGAGGAAAAAAAGATGATTTTTTTAACTAGCGTGTAAGGGTTTGGCCCTTCCTCTTTGATTTTTTTTCTCTTGTTCAAATAATAATGTTTTGATGGTTTTACATTTTAATAACAGATATCTTTTGATCTTTTCTTTGTTTTTTTTTCCTCCAGTCAAATGACTTTTGTTCTTTCCTTTTGTTTTGTGTATCTTTTTACAAAGTTTAATTCTTGGGCAAAGATCTAACAAAAAAAAAATCGGGATTGAATTTCTGGATATCATGCATGCCCAACCAGTTAAAAAAAAAGTCATACTTGTTGAGAAAGCCAAGATTTCTCAGAAAATAAGCACAGAAAGCACAAATCTGTGAAATTAGAAATAAAACAAAAATAAAATCCCTGAAAAAATATGATCAGTGAAAAAATCCAGAAATAATTTTTGGTTTAAATTGGTCTGGAAGGGAAAAAAACCGAACCGAATCGAACATGGTTGGTTCGAACCGGTTTTCGGTTCGGTTCGGTTCAAAAACTTGAAAAAAATAATTTCGGTTTGATTGCTTATTTTGGCCCAAAACCGGACCGAACCGAAAGTGCTCACCCCTATATGAAATATTTTTCAAAATTTGGTTGTATGCATGCAAATAAAAACATATTTTATGTATTTTTTAAATGAGGATTTCTTTTTATTTTTTTTCAAAATCTCGGAGAAAAACAAGTATTTTTAATATTGGGTTAGTATCTTACAGTGTAATTTTATAGTTTGATGTTAGGTAAAATTATTAGAAAAACACATAAGAGACCCATAAATAATTTTAAAATGGTTCCTGAATTTTTTAGATTTTAGAAAAAATTATTTAGGGTCTATTTAGCTAGACACTAAAATATAGACAAACTAAAACTAAAAACAAAAGGCAGTAGAGCATGTTTGCCAAACACACCCTTAGCTTAAAACTAGAGGCATAAAAAATGTTTTAAGACTATGTTTGGAAAACATGCATTAAGGATAAACAATAACATTTTTCCTTTGACAAAAATAGGGCGTTCCAAACATGCCTTTAAGATTGGGTTGGGTTGGGCTTATAAGGCCCAAGGCTCAAGCCACACATGGGTTGGGATTAGGCCCAGCTCAACCTAATTATGTTGGGTTGGTAGACAACCTAAAAGGCTTTTGTTTTTTCTTATATGAACCTAGCTCAGACACATAAGCTGGACTTGGATCAACCAATCTCTACTCCTTCAAAGGCCTTACAGGCCTTGTGAAAGAAAAGAAGAAATGATATATGCCAGCAACCAGATTCAATTAATCTCCCATTTCTTCCCAACTTTCAAACATGAAACGTGTTAAAATATACAAGACAATGAAGTGGAGGGAGTATACTAATGATGCGAACCCTAGCGAAATTTAATGGAATTCACGACCTCAAGATCAATCTAATCCAAGTTTGTTGAGATTTGAATGAGCTTATCACAATAAAAGATTTGCTCCAAGGTAACAAGACTATAAATCAACTCGATCACAACGCCTACACCTGGAGACAAGTAAAAGAAGTATAAATTCACAACAAAGAACGATCAATTCTTTGAAGAGTTGAAAGTTCAATCAAGAACCAAGATTGAGCAACCAAAAAGTTGGCTATAATGCTGAAAATATCATCAAAAGTCTGTCCTAAAATTATTCCTAAAGAGTATTTAAACTCCAAGTCAAAACCCTAGTTTCCCTAATGGGTCTCACATAAGTCCAATTTAAATAATAATCAACCCAAGCTAAAACTAGCCCAAACTAATTAAAATAAACAAGTCTAAAACCTAAATAAAATGTCTCATCTCAAAATAAATAAAGTTTGATAGCCCAACTAATTAAATAAGACAAGTTCATTGTTTCCGTATTCTGTCTGGCAGCAGCAAAAACCCAACTTAAAATGGATAGTTCTCTCTCATCTTAATGAATTAGAAGGCTTGCCATATACCGTTGGAAAGGTATGGAAGTCGAGTTTCCAAACCAACTAGAATTACATAAAAATTAGACCTGTAGCTCCAGTTATGACTAAAAAAGTAACGAAAGTTCATACTGTCCGAATCTAGTATTCTTCTCCCAATTCTTGTGTAATGGTCTTGGTTCCACCAACAAGCCCCTCTTGAACATGAATCAGATTAATCAAGGCTTGCTCTTTATTATTACAAATCCTTTTGAAGTCCACCTTAGCTCATGTATCTTGAAGAAGTCCATTGAAAGCTTCTTTGAACTTCTTAGCCCTAAGCCTAGTAACTAGACCAACTGGAACCTCCAATGGATCTTTTGATGGTTGGATAGCATCAACTGACCTTGGGTTGCTAGAGTTGCTTCAATGGAAGCTGGAATCTTGAAAGGATGGACACGACAATGCTGTTGGGAAGTAAAGGAAAGGAAAGGGTGGAAATTGAAAGTGTTTGTATTTGTGTAAAGCGAAGGGTGGAGAGGAGAGGTGGCAAATTACAAATTATATGTGTTTGAGTTTCAATTTGGTAGGAATGAGGAAAGGGTGGGACTGGTTTTCTTTTTTTCTTTTTCTTGCTGGTTTTATGTCTTTCACTCTCGATTTTCTCTTAGTTTTCTTCTCTTTTTTCACCTTGTTTTTCATGGCTGCCCTAGGTTGGTATTTATAGGGGTTTAAGGAATGTTAGGGCCTTGAGCTGGCAAGATCATCATGGTTGATGATCAAGTCTTCATCTTGGCTGTTGATTCTTACCTTGCAAAGCTACTTCTCAATACATTGTAGTTGTAGATTGTAATCTGCTACTTAAGTTGTGCTTTTTGTCTGTCATGATAAAGCTTTAGCAAGGTCGACACAAATAAAAATGGCTTGCAGACCGAGCTTAGCGTCAGAGGGATGCAGGGGTGTATTTTTTTTTTCTTGTTTGGAAAGGGTATGAGAGAGAAATAAGGTTTGAAAGGTGGATTTAGAGACAATCTTCATCGACTTGAAAGGTGATGACGATGATGAACAATGTTAAATGACATGTCGTTTGGTTTATATTTTTTTTGACAAGGCGTTGACCAAAACAACATTGTTTTGAACCAAAACATGGTCAAAACACATTGTTTCATTTAAATAAAACGACATTGTTTTGGCATTTCTATACTAAATTAGGTCATAAATTCCTCTTTTGATTTTAACCCTCAATCTTTTAATTTGTTCATTTAAGTCATTTAAATTCTGATTTTAAGAATTCCCCTTTCAAAAATTTTAGAAAGACCCCATAATTTAATGCGTTTTTCAACTTGGTCTTTCATCTCGAATATTTTTAATTTTGTCCTCAATTGACCTTGAAAAATCTATGTTCTTTAATTTTATCCCTATTTTCAATCGAATTTGGTCCTCGCATATGCACGTCTTTTGTAAAGAGGTCATTGGTCTTAAATTTTTTTAATTTTACCTTTAATTGACGCTTAAACTTTGATTTTTCTTGCAATTCTATCCCTGATTTCATCTAATTGAATTTGTAAAAATTAAATATGATCTTTTAAAATTTCAGTCTTTTTAATTAAACCAAAATTAGGCTTTTAAATTTAGTTTTTCACCAATTAAGTCCTTAATAAAATTAATTTGACTTATTAAAAGTCTAATTAAGTTCTTACATTTGACTAATTCTTTTACTTTTGGCCGAAATTAATTTTTAAACTCAATTAGTCTTTAATTGAGCCTATGATTAAATCAAATTGGTCTATTAAAAATCTAATTAAGTATTTAGATTTGATTTTTTTATGCAAATTCATTTGATATGCACTCAAATTAGCTTTAAATATGTGTTTTTCTTCACATTTAGGTTCTTCAATAGTGCAATTAAGCTTCCAATTTTTCACTTAAATCCCTCTTCAACCTATCTTTATCAATCAAGTTGCTGGTCCTCTTTTATTTTTATTTTAATTTTTTTAAAATTTTATTTAAAACAAAAAAGATGATTTTGGGAGAAACCTAAAATTGAGATGTGATAGTCCATATGAGTCTTATAAGGAATGTGAAGATAAAGACCATGGATAATATCTGGTCAGCATATTAACCACTACCTAGTAAATAATCAAATAAGAGTTGGATGGTTTCATGAATCTTACCCATACTAAAGCTATTAGGGTACCACTACTCGCTCACGTAACCTAAAGTTGATATTGAGTGTGATCAAAGTGTGTTGGACTTGGTGTGAAGGGATAAATTCATATCTAATATATGCAATAAAAGGAACAAAATACATGAGATGCAGGATCACTCGCATAAATAAACATCATATCAAACAAATAATAATAAAAAATACACATTATCATAGAATCATCATTCTGTCCCAGGGGACATCACTATGTGTAAAAATAGAAAAAAAAATCATCACTTAATTTTATTGCAACTAAGAACCCTAACTGGTTTTTGAAGGTTTTAAGTAAGGGATTGATTATATAATAAAGAAGATAGCTATCATCTTATACATCTTACCTAAGATAAGTAGCATTAATGTTTGTTTTTAATGAAAAAAAAATGTCTAATGTACATTGAAAAAATATTTTTCCAAAATGATTATATTATCACTCTTAGGTCGACTTCTAAAGATAAATCTCACTAAGGACAAATCCTACTAAGGACTCATTTATTATATGCCGATCCATGGATAATTGAAAAAATATTTTTCGAAGTGATTTTATTATCACTTTTAAATCAATTTCTAAGGATAAATCTCATCAAGGGTTTATTTCTCCAATGTCAATCCATAGATAACAAAATCACAGTCAAAATTTATGTATTGAAAATATATTTTCTGAAATGATTTTATTATCGTTTTTAGATCGATTTCTAAGGATCCATTAAATGTTTATTTATCTTATGTCGATTAATGGATAATAAATGGATAATAAAATTACCACTGAATATTTATGTGTTGACTACATACACATACAATCTTTTGAATTGATTATGTTATCATTTTTAGGTTGAATTCTAAGGATAAAACCATTGAGTTTTCTAATCCTATGTCAACTTGCAATAATAAACCATCAACAAATATTCAATCATCAAAAATCAAAACCCACAAAATAAAAGATAACAACAACAACAAATCAAAATTAGCATCACTGTGTAAGTAGTAACTTCAAAAAAAAAAAATCTATAGCATCACCTTATAACATAACAAATCAAGAACAACACTTACAAAACGTCCAAAAACAATCTACACACTTCAAACATTTCATAATCAGTCAATACTCATTAAAGTCAATCAACATGCAAAAATATTACTCAAAAACCATGTTTAAGGTTTAAAATCAACCTTTAAGAACAATTAAGAGTAAAGGAGTTATTGGAAGTGGGATGAATTGTGACAGTGTGTCTGACGTATGTTAGGAGGGCACAATTGCCAGTGGCGCATTATTGCATGCGCTGGCAATGGATGGAATTACTTGAGTCACTCCGCTCAATACTCTTCTTGGTCCTCCTTCTGGTATAGACAGTGTCTCCCACTATTACTCGAGGGAGGAGATCGGAGCCCCTAAAGTTTTGGTACTCATTGTTTCTTTCTTCTTCCACTAGGTTTCCTTTTTTTCAAATATTGATGTTTGTTGTTGTCATGGTTAACTTCCATGGCATCTGGCAGCGACATAGGAAATTTGATGTGATGAGGTTGGTGTTTGGCCAGTGATGAGGACTTTGGGTTGGTGAGTCTTGGCTTGTCGAGTTTATGGCATTGACTAAAAGAGGAGGTTCGTCAAGAAGAGAGAGGTTGGCAAAGAGAGAGGGAGAAAGTTGTGGGTGGTGGTTAACAACCTTGTCGGTGTTGGTGGCCGACAAGAGGGAGGCTCAATAGGTGATGAAGGTTTTCACAGTTGCTTAGCTAGTGTTTTTTGTGTGGGTGGTGAACGTCAAAGAGAGAGAATGACCATGTCTCCTTATTTTATGAGAGTGGCAATTAGGTTAGGAAGAATAGTCCATGGTTGTTTTTGGTGTGTAGAAGAGAAAATCTCCACTTTTTATTTTTTATTTTCTGGTATGTATTTTTAATTATGGATCCCCTATTAGCAATGATTCCTTTGAGTATTTATAGACCAAGTATTTTTGTCCCTTCCTTTTAATTGCTTAGTTCAAGCAACTTGGTTTACTTTAGTCTTATTTTCTCCTATTGTGCTTTTGATTTCTCTATTCATTTTACTTTTATTTTGTATTTTAATTTATTTAATAAAAAAAGACATTGTCCATGCCAGTTTGATGAGAAAGATTAATCGAGGATTTTAAAATGAACGCGTTAAAAACTAAACACATTGAAAGCATATTTTTGAAATTTAAATTTTTTGAAAAGACGTTGAAAATCATGAAAATGAAGTCAAAAACATATTTTTATTTATTTATTTTGATTTTAAAACATATTTTAAATCATAAAATGGGCACACAAATAGTTGAAAACACATTTTTTGAACTTTTTATTGTTTCTATTATTTAAAACAAATTAGGTTATAACACCCATTATCATTCCATTATCAATGTGGAATCACCATGATTGATAAAACTAATTAATCAAATATATTTAAAACTATGTTGGCCAAGTGACATTAGTGTTGTTACCAGCTAGTTTACGCTTTGATTATTTTCTTAAATCTAGATTTTACAAAATAAAAAAATAAATGGATATGATTTAAAGCATATTAAGAATGACAAAAATATATTAATTACCTTATATTATTGTCCCACCTAACACAAATTATTAAATTTGAGAAAAAAATCAATTCAAAATGAAGATAATAACTTGAAGAGTTGGGAAAATAATGATAATTTATGCATAGCTCACATGAAACGACTTTGACTAAATACCCTCTAACCTTTCCTTTTTACTTCTCTCAATCCCGTGCGCCATTATTCACCTCAAACACATATTTAGCATAGAGGTATAATTATACAATCTACTAAAAGGGCTCAGTGCCCCTCTTACTGTTTACTTAGACTCAAAGTATTGTGGATTGAAGCAGTGTAATGGCAATTCAGCCCTTGCCACAAAGAGTTGCAAGGGCAGTAAGGGAGGGGTGGGGTTGTCTTTTCACTGGGATGTATTTGGCACTGAATAGATGGTTAGGGAGAAAATGATCACTTCAAGTTTTGGTGGGGCTGCCCTGGGTGTCAGCCAGGCCCGCACCCCCATGTGAGGACACCTGGCGCTTGGGCTGACTTGCCCTTGCGCTAGGTTAAGCCAAGCATCACATGGCGCTGGGGCTGGCTTGCCCTTACCTTGGCGTGAGCCAGACCTGCTCCCCCATGTTGGGTCTGGAAGCGACCGCGTCCACCTCCATGTTGGACCCAGACATGTCCATGCCCAACCCATGTCAGTTTTGGACGCAACCGCATCCAACGCCAAGTTGGATATGGACGCGTCCACGCCCAATCCCATGTTGGGTCTGGACTAGATTGCGACCAACTCCATGTTGGACCTGTACGCATCCATGTCCAACCCCACGTTGGGTCTGGACGCGACCGCGCCCAATCACATGTTGGACCTGGACGCGTCCACGCTTAACCCCATGTTGGGTCTGGACGGGACCGCGCCCAACCACATGTTTGACCTGGACGCGTTCACACCCAACCCCACGTTAGCCTTGGACGCGTTCACACCCAACCCCACGTCAGTTTTCTTAATATAATAATGTATGTTATAAATATTATTATTTCTCTTATAATTCAAAGTGTTCATATCAAAAATATTATTATTTGTGTTATAAATATTATTATTTTTATTATAACTCAAAGTATTGATATAAAAAAATATTATTATTTTTGTTATAATCATCCTTGGAATTCTTAATATAATTATTTATGTGATAAATATTATTATTTTTATTATAATTCTAAATATTCATATAAAAAATAGTATTATTTGTGTTATAAATATTATTATTTTTATTATAATTAATAGTATGAATATTAAAAATATTATCATTTGTGTTATAAATATTATTATTTTTATTATAATTAATATTATTAATAAAATAATTAATAAATTTAAAAAAAATTATTATTCATATTAAAAAAAATTATTTTTTGTATTATAAATTTTTACAGTATTTTTTATGAAAATAAAAAGTGAACCCACTACATAGCGCGGACATCCAAGTAGTCTTCAACTAAAACAAGAAAATAAGTACTATATGGATGCGTCCACGCTCAACCCCACGTTGAGTCTGGACGCGACCGCGCCCAACCACATGTCAGACCTGGACGTGTCCACACCCAACCCTATGTTGGGCTGGACGCGACCGCGTCCACCTCCATGTTAGGTTGGACGCGACTGTGTCGAACCCCATGTTGGCCCTGGACGCGTCCACACCTAGCCTCAAGTCAGTTTTCTTAATATAATAATGTATGTTATAAATATTATTATTTTTATTATAACTCAAAGTATTGATATAAAAAATATTATTATTTTTGTTATAATCATCCTTGGAATTCTTAATATAATTATTTATGTGATAAATATTATTATTTTTATTATAACTCAAAGTATTGATATAAAAAATAGTATTATTTGTGTTATAAATATTATTATTTTTATTATAATTATAAATATTCATATAAAAAATAGTATTATTTGTGTTATAAATATTATTATTTTTATTATAATTAATATTATTAATAAAATAATTAATAAATTTGAAAAAAAAATTATTATTAATATTAAAAAAATTATTTTTTATATTATAAATTTTTACTGTATTGTTTTATGAAAATAAAAAATGAACCCAGTATATATCGCGGGCATCCAAGCAGTCTGCAACTAAAATAAGAAAATAAGTACTATATTTTATTTTGTCTGTGGACGTGGAAGCGCTAGAATCGCCAATGA
>Ga0325404_1005811_pt1 | contig 12996 bp, 8 predicted proteins | sample PopdelMetagenome_18_FD_205664 | JGI IMG/M metagenome (GOLD analysis project Ga0325404, IMG submission 205664) | Populus deltoides microbial communities from Bellville, Georgia, United States - Xylem-Control-R1 | ecosystem: Host-associated > Plants > Phyllosphere > Stem > Wood/Secondary xylem... | reverse complement strand
AATTTATATATTTTTAAAATAGATATAATTAAACAGCTAAAATATTGCTTTAAAACATATATTTTTTTATATTTATATGATAGCAAGAAGCAAATGAAAAATATAGTATTTGTATAAAGTTTTTATTCTTTGTAATTAAATTAGTAGCATTTTAGGTGTATTTACAAGTCTAGCAGCAAGTTGTAATGGCAATACTTTATTAGGTTTTCTTTGACAGTGATCTTTTATGATATCAACATCTAACTTAATAAAATTAAATCATAAAAATAATTTATAAAATAAATCAGAAATAAAACGAAAACACAGAATTAATTAGTATTTTAAAATTGGTTTGAATTACACGTCATCATCAATACAAATATTTCTAGGCATACCATACATTAATCCCAAATCACATAAAGATATCTATGTAAATTACATTTTTTCCCACCCAAAATAAAAACTTTCACCGTGAACAAAAGAAGAAGAAGAAGCTGAAGGGTGTTATCATATAGTTGTCAAAAGAAAAACGACTAATATTGAACAGCACAAAAAATTTAAGGACCTATATAGATAAAGAGTCCTCCTTCAATTCTTCTCCTGCGCCACGTGTCCATACATTATGATTGTTCTCGTTTCTTTAAGGGGCAGTAAACAGTAAAAGGTCAAAAAATAAATAAAACGGTAGCTCTTTTTTTTAATCTCACACGCATATATAAATACATTTTCCACCGACGCAACTGAGAAGAAACAGAGAGATAGTGAGCCTGGTAGCGGCTGTAACCACAACCACAAAAAAAAAAAAAAAAAACATTATTGAAAAAAATTATTTTCTTCTATCTGGTTGCCGCCGCTGCCGTGGCCGCTGCTCTCTCTCTATCAATAATTTTAACTGATTTAAAAAAATCTAACAAAACGGATATCTATAAGGATATTGATTGGAGTACTGATAAAATGACCACCACTGGCGGCGGTGTTGGTGTTGGTGCTAGTCGCTTTATGGCTTACTCTCCGTCTCCATCTGCTCCTCACTCCCCTCATATCTCTGGTCTTCGTTCATCGGCAGCTTCCTCTGCTCTCGTAGTCGAGCAAGAAAAGTATATATATATATATATATAGCTGGAATCTATCTCTCTCGTTTCACTTTAACTGCCTGCTTTACAAATCTAGAGAGATCTAGATCCTTGATCTCAGTAGCTGAGATCTAGTTTTTGTTATTACGTGACTGGAATCTGATACTGTTTTGCTGTGTAGTTTGTTTCGCTAGTTACTTTACTGCTGGATTTAGTGATTTATGTCACTAAATTGATCCAATAACTCGATATGTGCTTCGGTTTGTTTCTTTATGAATCAAATCAACTCATCTACTGTTTTTTTCACTGTCTGTTGTTGATTTATGTGTTCATGTGGTGTTAAGCAGGAAATTCTGAAACTTTATAGTTGCGTTTTGTATCTGTTTGAGCTTGGAATCGCTGATTTGTAGCTCAATTCTGATCACTGAAATGGTTTCTGATGGTAGATTTATTAAATGATTGATTAGTTATCTTTTTAGTGGCTTTTTTTTAAATATATTTCTAGCATGGTAATGATTTTGTGTATGAACATGTTTGTGCAACTGCATGGTGAATTAATACTTGATGTGTTTTTGTTGAGCAGGTATTTGTCGGAGTTGTTGGCAGAGCGTCACAAGATTATTCCATTTATGCCTGTGCTTCCTAATATCTATCGGTTGTTGAACCAAGGTGAGGTCCATTGCACATCGCCTTTTCATACACTTATATCAAACCATGTATGATATTCAGAAGTGGATATTTTTCCATTGGATTCCTTTTATGATTACAAGAACATGGAACGATAGCAATTGTGGAAAGCAACGTGTATATGGTGTGTACAGTATAGACAATTATAAATGGGAACTAAATCTATTTAATTGGCATTGGATGATCGATATATGCCACAAATTGCAGATATTTATTTACTGACTGCTGCTATTTATCATGCTTTATACAAAACTATCATAAAGAAATCAGTATAGGAATGGTCCACAAATTAAAGCCCAATAAAGTCATTCTGGTTAAGTGAAAGAAGGAAACAAGGTCCTATCATTCCACCTTGTTTGGTAAAATAGTGATTAGGTGTAGAATGGTTGTATAACATTGTTGAAGATCATATAATGTCCCTGTCCTGCTATGTAAAACTTAGGAGGCTTTAGCGATAGATTGCTTGTTCTGTTGGTTCTGCGCTTTCCTGTTTTCTTGATGAAAGGAGTGAATGTTTTTGCGTTGACAGATGTCCAAGGTGAGTGGAAACTTCAGTCATGATCCCGGAATCCATTTTTTATATCATGCTTAGTTTGATGGATTAGGCATAAATTAGCATTAAGCTCATCAATTGACAACTCATTGTGGATATCTCTGAAATTAAAGAATGATATTGGCTTTGGGGAAGGCACCAATTCGCTGTGCGAAGGCTCTTAGGGTTCAAAAAGATATTCTCACCAACTGGATGCTATATAAGCATTTAGTAGGGCCTGTTAGAGGAGCACAAAGATTGCTCATGGCAGATTGACTTGAAAATGTAGATAGTAACTTGCAAAGAAGAGGATTTATTCTAGATTACTAGTTATATATGCTTTTGTCAGTTGATTGTGTTGAATTGGCTAATAGGCTTGCATTCTTGTGAAACCATGGGATATTGTGTATTTGTATCGTTATGATATTTCTCATATGACATTGTTGTTTGATTGGCATCCTAGATGTGTGCTCCTGGTTTTATCCACATTCTAGAACCATTCAATTTCCCCACCTCATATCCTGGTCCTTTTCCTTTGCATTCCCTTTTGAGCTCTGGCTGTGATAGGGTAAGATGATGGTTGAAAAAGGTGCCAGAAATGATTTAAAGAGCTCATTGGTGTTTGGCATAGAGTAAAGCATTTTGAATTATTTTTTTTTGCTAGGAGTTGGAAATTAATTTCAATTATAGTCTGTTACAGGATTTTATCTTTAGTGTTGGGTTTCTGTGTTGAACATGATCATCTTTGGTGATAATTCAGACATCTGAATCGACAACTAAGACATTTTTTTTTTGATGTTTTGGGGTGGGCAATACTGATGGCAAACTGAAAAGCCAATAAGATTATAAAGAAAGCCAATAGGATGGTTTGTGTTTTTTGGAAATGGGGCTGTGCACATAGGATCTTTCACTCATCTTGCAGAAAGAGATCTTCCAGTGTACAGAGTGGACTAGGAATAGTTGTGTTATTGGTTGGCCAAGTACCTTATCACTTGGGGGGCATCTTTGACATCTGAAGAAGCTGATGGTCATTGTGAGCTAACTAAAACTCTGCTTGGTTGTTTTATAGAACTCTGTTTTCAGCTTATATTGGGAGCTAAATTTGGCAAATTCTGATGCTGGCGTTATAGCTGAAATGAGCTGGTTGAACTGATTCTAAATGATTTCAGCTGTGGCTTGGTTTTATTTCCCCCCTTATCTCTTGCATTATCTTCTTCCTTTTTGCAGCGACATGTTAATTTTTTTTCTTCCAATTTCATTCTCTGTCCTTCTTTGCAAATACTTGTGACAAATTTCCTATTTTCAGTGGTGCTAATTTCTGGTGTTGATTAGATAGTGTTGTTTCTATGCAGGCTGCAAAATGGTAGATGTACAATGTCCTTGAGTTTTTTTTTACTTGTGTGACTTGAATAGTTAATATTTATTAGTTGCTTCATTCTCTGTCAAACTTATTAGAGCAGATAATGTTAACTTTCTTTTTTGTTTAACGATGCATATGCTAGGGTATCACTTAACATTGTGGTCCTTAACCTTTCATCTCAGACTATATTCTTCTGAAAGTTTAAGTATATTTAATGGGGCAAGCATTGATTTTTAACTAACTAAGTTAACAATCCGTCTTGTCCGTCCATTTTGTGGTGACTGCTAACCAATAACCAATGCTAACTGGTACATCTTGTTCTTGAAAATTGACATTTTGGAGCAGAAATATTGCGTGTAACTACACTGTTGGGGAATGCATCAGTTTTAGGTCAAAGTGGGCTTGAACATGCTAGTCCTCTGGCTTCTGGAGGAATATTTTCAAATGGAGCAGCTGATGCAAATGGATGGGCATCACGGTTTCAATCAGAAGTACGGATACTAACCATTAACATGACCTTTTTTTCATCTAAATTTACTGTTTTTAGAAGCATTTTCTGACTATATTTTCCTTCTACTCCTAACTTATACCTTTTGTTTAAGCTTGTAGTTTGAATTGACAGGTAGTGAGTCTGAAGCTAACATCACCAAGCAGTGAAAAGTAGATCTTAACTTTGCACGCCTTTCCAGAGTACCACTCTTAATTAGATGATTCCACATTCACTATGCCCTTTTAAATTGTGAAGACATAATGAAGACGAAATACATGAATTTATTTTCTCATTGGTGAAAAAAATTGAAGACCCAATACCCTTCATTTTCAAAGAATTACTTCTGGCTTGGTTTGCAATTCATTCTATGAAGGATGCATGGCATGTGGAGTATGAAGAAACTGCTTCTAGTTAAGAGGGAGTCTGGTAATTTGGAGTAGAATCCTGACCCTTGAACTGATAAAAGTTGTTAAACCCACAATGGCACTGTAGCAGATATCCTGGCGCCTTAACCAATGTTAACCAATATAAAAGATGACAAGGCTGTTGAGCACACTAATACTTATGTTTCTAGGTTTAGAGCCTTCCATTTTCATTCTATTTGGTGGGTATCCCTTAATATAGTTCCTGCGTTGGCATTTTTTTTGGGTTCATTTAGCTGTCATCTGTGTTGTGTGTTTCTTTCCTCACCTGCTATAGTGTCTTAAATATGTTCTTCCATTGGAGTTGTTCAATGCTTATGGGGCACTCTGAACCTTGGGGATTTAATTACTGTACTTCCCACCATCCAAAGCAGGAAGCCACATTTACATAGATAGTGGTTTTTTTGACAAAATCTGGGATTGTGCTGTGCAGATATCAGGTATGTTGCAGCCCTCATCAGCACAAAACTGGCTGGGCTCTCAAGGTAGCTCATCCGGTCTTATTGCTAAGAGAACTATTAGAGTGGATATTCCTGTCGACAAATATCCTAATGTACAAATCATCTGCTCTTTTCCTTGCAGATTATTATTTTTGTTGCATTTTCTTTTGTGCAGCCTCTGACATTCATCTCTTATTGTAGTATAACTTTGTTGGGCGCCTTCTTGGTCCTAGGGGGAACTCCCTTAAGCGAGTGGAAGCTAGCACAGAGTGCCGTGTCCTGATCAGAGGCCGTGGAAGCATTAAGGATCCAGCCAAGGTATTAATGATATTTCCTCCTTAAGCACACCTTCAATCTTTTGAGTTAGAAGAGAACTGCAAAGAGGAAATATTTTATCATGAGATTAACGATCAAATAATCTTTGCTGGAACCTATAGATGATTGTGGTCCAAGATAGTCTCTAGAAAATCTGAATGTGCATGTGCTGTTTGAAAAACTCTGCAAATCTGCATTTCAATTTTTGGGAAATAAATTTTACATTTAAAAAAAAAAGAATGTGTAAAAAATTATCAATAGTTCTGTCCAGCTATTGCTCTCTTCTGCTTGCTAGGGTGTAATTTTTCTCTCATGGATTGTGATATTATGTCCCCTTACCTTGGTTTCATGATGCAAACAATATATTGTTCATTTTTTATAGGAAGAAATGATGAGAGGGAAACCGGGGTATGAGCATCTCAATGAACCTCTCCACATCTTAGTTGAGGGTGAATTGCCAGTTGAGATTGTTGATGCTCGGCTAATGCAGGCACGTGAGATACTCGAAGACTTGTTGAAGCCTGTGGTAATTAGCTTACTCCTTTTCTCGTATCTTGCTTGTAAAGCTTTTTTTTTTTTTTTGTCTACCTTACAAATTAACTTCTTCCTTCTCCTCTCATAACCAGCTTGCAAGCATCATTTCTCTTTTTGTCAGGGTTAATTTTTGTTTTTCCTCGTTTCATGTTCAGGATGAATCACAGGATTACTACAAGAAGCAGCAACTGAGAGAGCTAGCAATGCTGAATGGTACACTTCGTGAGGAAGGTTCTCCTATGTCAGGTTCTGTCTCCCCCTTCAACAACAGCCTTGGTATGAAGAGGGCTAAGACCAGGGGGTAATGGATTCTTGAACCTAGTGGGCTCTTGGAGCTTGTTTACTAGTTCTGCCAGTGATCAGCGGTTCTGACAGCGGAGGTGTTCCTGTGTCAGCCAATGCTCCCAACTGCCATCGGGGCACTGGCACTGTCTTGTGCCAGTTCTAACTTGGTTTCTATATGAGGTGTGTTTATCTTGTGTTTGGGGAAGGTTTAATGACAGTGTCGCATGTTAAGGGACAGTTCAGTTGGGGTTTTGCGTTTGTATGTTGCTTTAGGCAGTTTGGAATCGAAGATTGCCAATGTATTAAAATAGGGCCTTACTATATAAGCTTGTGATGACAGTTGATGGGCATTTGTGTGAGAAAGTTGGCGTATATTTTGTATACAGTAATGATCAACAAGTCTACCCAAATGCACCTCAGCTGGGTTGGAGTGTTGTCCTATTAGGTGTAGACTATACTCGAATTTGTCGAAGGCATTCTTTGTCGTCTCCTACAATAATTGTATTTGCCTTCTTGCCCCCTTATCCCCGCCTTTTTTCCTTGGATCTTTTTCGTGGTATTTCTAATTTGCTGTTATTCTAGTTATATCGGGTGTGCTGGTAAGCAAGCAATTAGGGGTTGATGATGGAATTCGACTCGGAATTGGTCTAAGCTGAGATTGATAGAGCCGTTTCATGCTATTTTGGAATCGACGGCCAAGCATGAAACTGGGAACGATTTCCTGGTTGGTCGATTAGGAAATTTGACCCTTTTTTTAAAAAAATAATTTTTAATTTTATGTTTTAATTAATATATATATTTTTTAATTTTTTAGGGGTTTTTAGCCATTGTTGAATAGCAATTAGTTTAATTTTTCATAGTTGGTATGCTTTATTTGTAATTTATTTGTATATCTTATATAAATTAAATATTTATTTTTTATAATATTTTTAAATTGTGCAACTTTATATAATATTTTTTTTATTTAATAAATTTTATGTGTGTTAATTTTTATTATAAATTAATTTTTATAAATAAATTTATTAAACATAACTAGATAAATGACTCGTATTACAGTATTACAATATTAAATGAGTATTATAATATTAAATGTTAAAAATATTAAATGTTGAAAAAATAAATATTAAATGTTGAAAAAATATATTTTATAAAATGATATCATTTTAAAATTAAAAAGATACTGGTAAATGTTTTAAAAATTAAATTAGATTCCATTTAGATTTTAACTTGGTTGGTTGACTAAGCAGGGAGTATATTTTTTAAGGTGTTTTTAACCTGATTGAATATAAAACCTTACTTGAGCATGAGTTAAGTTGGGTTTTGAGTCGGAGGTTCTTCCACCTAAACCTAAACCTAAACCTTACTTGAGCATAAGTTATGTTTTGAGTCCATGGATCACCGAATTAACCCAAAAAACACCAATATGAAGGGGAGAAAAAAGAAGGAATTAATAGTGTAATTTAATGTGAAAAATGGGGTAATTAAATGTACGGCCACAATTAGATATATACCAGGATATTCTGTTCTTGTTTTGGGGGTATAATTTATTTAACATTAATACATGACGTAATTCATAAAGTGTGGACCGGTTAAATCACTTAATTGTTCACAACAATTAGAAAAACTTGATGAATAATGATCAGTTTGGGGAATGAATATCTTAGAGGAGGAAGAATAAAGTTTTGATTCATGTTCTCCTTTCTCCTTGAATCTACTAGGTGCTGGGCATGGTGCGGGAGCAGCTTTCGACACGGAAAGATGACTCCCTTGCAGAGAGGAAGGATAGCAAGCAATGAACCGGGGTACGATCGATGAAGATCATGCTTTTGGCATTCGATTTGAGGTTACTGTAATGATCTCCTTGTGACCATAGCTACAACATCACTTGATTGTTCATCTCTAATAATGAGTTTTGTCTTTTCGATCCTGAACATGCATCTTGTCTTTCCTGGCTGTGGTCTTAATGCTATTTCTTAATACGGTGATAGATAGAACATGTAATACTGATAGATGCAGAGCAACCACACATTATTAATGTAGTTTGAAGGAATCATGGTTTCTCTGTCATCGAAACTCTGGGGGAATTCTGTATATTTGACAGTAAATCTAAGATGTTTGTATTAAATCAGAACTTGTAACTCAAGTCAGAAACCAGGTTTTTCCCGGTTTGAGCGGCTGCTTCGAGGCTGTTTCTGCTGCATAAACCTGAACTTTCCTTCCCCTTTTCCTTGTAGGAAACTCTCTTTCTTCCTCTGCTGATGCGGCTTGCAAACTGCCACTGGTTGCCGAGTTAATGCTACTGCAAATCCTCCTTTCGCAAGGACCTGTTCCCCAGACCTTGCTGCCGAGATTTCTTCTTCCGTGACTTTGCTGGAAGTTTCTGCAATCTCTAGATTTAGTTTTGTCCAAGCTGTAATTACATTCCAGTTCTTGCATGTCAGGAACTTCTGTTGCCGACATCCTGCACTCTGCTGTGGAGTTACTGTTATCAAACTTTGCCCCACCTGGCCTATCATGTTGACACAATGAATCATCTGCCGGGGCATGTTTCAAATTAAAATCAAGTGAAAATAGATTTTCGATCAAAATATTATTTAATTTTTTAAATTTTTTTCATGGTTTTATTTTTTAAAAAAATTTCAAGAAACAGTATTATTTTTAATAAAATTGTATCAATCCACCTAGCCCATAAGCAGTTATGAGGAGGTAGATTGGCCGAATAATTACGGGTCACAAGTTTGGGAAGAGGGAGGTCCACATCGTCGGCATCGACTATGATAAACAGTTGAAAGCTTCAATTGTTGTTACAAATTACATGCAAACATAAAAAAAGTTTTCTTTCTTTTCAAATCTGTTTTTTTTTTTAATTACATTTGTTTTTTTTTAATTTATTACTTTTAAAAACCATTCAAGTTATTTTTGAAGTACACGAGACAATTCTCACATATTTTAACTATTCTCATATATTTTAACTTTAAACTCGTGCTAATAAGAAATCAGATTCAAAGAATTTTTTATATTAATTTTATAATTTTATTCTTTTATATTTTTACTTATTAATCCGGTTATCTTTGCACCAATTAAGTTAACTGAATTATATTAAAATAATTTTAGCATGATTTAATTTTAACCCAGGCTTTAAAAGAAATTGGGTCAAAAAAAATTTTCTTGTTAATTTTAATTTTTCTTTTAATTTTATTATTAAATATTTTTTTATTATTAAATTAAGTTGAGTCAAATCATGTTAATTTAATTTTTAATTAAAATTATATAAAAAAATTAAATAGAGATTTCAAAATTAATTTATTATATCAATTTTAATAATAATATTAAATAACTCTCTTGTACTTCTGAGATATTTGTTTTTATATATCTTAAAAAAATTTAATCAGATCTGCAGGGTATTAAACTAATAATTATCTATAATAACAATAATAAATAATAAAAGGAAGGTTTACAAATAAGAAAGTGGAAAGTGAAAAGTGAAAGACATTCGTGTGAGAGACAGACCGCCACAACGCAACTACAAGGAATCTCTTCTTTCCTCTTTGTTTTTCCTTTTAAATATATTTATCAAACACAAAACAAACACTCTATTCTTTGTCTCTGTTACTGCCGATTCAAACCCCGAACCCTAACTCAACTCAGGAGGTCATTAATTTCTTTTTTATTAAATTTGTCTGAATCTTTTTTTTATTTAATTATTCCCTTTACGGGGTGAATAAAAATCGTCTTTTTTTTTTGTTGTTGTATTTTAAGGGTTTTTCCTGTTAACAGATCGTCTTCTTTCCTGGGGTATGATGATTATTATTATTATTATTATTTTAATGTTTTTTTGTTTGGTTACCGAGAAGATTTAAGGAATTTTAACTCTTGAAGGGTTTTAGTTTTCATGGCAGTGAATTTGGCCCACTGTTTGGTTACTCAGAATTTATTTTTTTAAGACCATTTGGAGGGGGGAACGTTTCGGGATCTTTTTAAAAAATTATGGGTTTGCTATTATTTATATGAAGTTTAAAATTAAACCCATTTTTTTTGTTTTGTTAGTATTTTAATTGGATGATTGGATGTGGATGACTTATATTGCTGGCACTAATATGTAGTAAAAATATATGTTTTTGAAGGTTCAGAGAATTTGTGATGGCTTCCAAGAGGATTAACAAGGAGTTGAAAGACCTGCAGAAGGACCCTCCTGCATCATGCAGTGCTGGTTCTCTTCTTTACTTACCCTTGATTGTTGAATCAGTTTTAATCTTATAAATTTGTTTCTTTGGTTTAATAATTATGATATCAACATGCGTTCTTAGTTAACTCGGGATGGGATTGTATTGAATATAGGTACCCCAGTAAATTTTCGTTGTGCTTGCTTTAACTTGCACGAGCACATTGATCTGATAGTTGTTAGATGTGGTTGAGCAGCAAGGACGAGGGATTGGTTTAAAAGAGTAATCAATGAGAATCTAATTGCATTTGCTATGAAATACAGACTGTTTGTTGGATAGAGTGGGGTTCAGCTATCTGTAAGTGTGGTGTCTGTGTGTTGATCACTTGCGGGAGTGAACTAAAAAGTTTTCATCATTGGAATTGTTTTGTGGTGAGTTGATTGGGATTTGATATTTCAAGCTGGTGTTGTGGACATGGCTGTGTAGATTGATGATCACTGGACTTTTTTCATTCATGAGCCTTGACCTGTCTGCAAACTAATATAAAGCTGATGAATTCGGCCAAAATATATTTTGTTTTCACTAGAGTTTATTGATTTGAATCATGGCTTGTGACATACTATGCATGCGTACAGGTCCTGTTGCTGATGATATGTTCCACTGGCAAGCAACAATTATGGGCCCAGCTGACAGCCCATTTACTGGTGGTGTATTCCTTGTGTCTATTCACTTTCCTCCAGATTACCCATTCAAGCCACCCAAGGTTATCAATTTGCTCATCTTTTCTGATACCATTTGCCTTGCATTCCTTCTCATCCTCCCACCCCCTATAAAGCGGTGGACCTGTAAATGGTTCAAGGATGGCCTTGTGTCAGTCCTGGCCTCTCTCTCTAATTGCATTGCTTGGTTGATTTGGGGTGCCAGTCTTTAGGACCTGAAATGCACATCCTGGAGCTTCGTAGGCTTTCATGGAAGCGCTTTTTATCATCCCCGTAGCTTTGGTTGCTTGCCACATAGGTTATGACACACTAATCCTTAAGAGAACTTTTTCTCTCCGAGAAAAAGAAGGCAGTTGTTAGCTTAGTGATTCAATCTTTCTCGTGGGCTTTTGATGTGTTGGGATTTGAAACTTTGACTCTCTCTGCTTTTCTGGTTGTATCTTTTTTTTTCTTCAATTTGGTGGGCATTTGATGTGTTAGGATTTAGAAGTTCTCTTTCTGGATGTAAATATTTTTCTTTTTTCTGATTTGAATATGTTCTGGATAGGTCTCCTTCCGTACAAAGGTTTTCCACCCTAACATCAACAGCAATGGAAGCATTTGTCTTGACATTCTCAAAGAGCAGTGGAGCCCTGCCCTTACAATATCCAAGGTACTATGATTTTTCTTCCCTCATGTTTTATTTCTCTCTCGTGTACATGGGATTTTGTGTTGGTCCATCTCCTCCTTGACCAGAGTTGTGTTTGGCATGGCTCTGTTATAAGATGCGAGTGCTTATATTGTAATGCAATAGCGACTCTAGATCTGATTATAGTTTTGTATTTGTAGCATAATGACATTAGATTTGTATATTCTTTTTGGTATAAATGAAGAATACATCTTTCTTGTAGGTTCTTCTGTCTATCTGCTCACTGCTGACTGATCCAAACCCGGATGATCCCCTGGTGCCTGAAATTGCTCACATGTACAAGACAGACAGAGCCAAGTATGAAACTACTGCACGGTCCTGGACCCAGAAATATGCCATGGGCTAGGGTTCTACATTTGCAGGATGAACAAAAAAGTCCGTGGTCGTACTAGTAAATAATAGAAACGTTGTCCTGGTCTGCCGTTGTTGTCTTGGTTTCTGAAGATCAGTGGGAGTTTATTTATTAATGCATGTTCTATAACAGTTATATGAAAACAGATATGCAAAATGTTATCTGCGCTTTGCTTCATTCTGTGTGTTTGGGATTGAAGAGCATGCAGCTAATCTTTTATACATACCCTCATCAAATGCACGGGCATTTGAAGAGGAGCTGTTCATTGTGGGGGCCAGTTCTTGGTCCTGGCAAATTCTCAATGGGCCTGCCTGAAATTCCTTGGGCCGAGGCCTGGTCTAAAATAGGCATTTGTCCTCAGCTCAACCCTCATATTATCTCTTCTGTTAAAAGCTTGGGTACATAATTAATGAGCTCGCGCTCCCTGTTTTGACTGTGGGAAATTCTCTCCCAATATGCAGCTTGCCTCGGATATGGTCATGGGGGCATCTTTTAGAGTGTTCTTACTTGTAGTCTATTTCGCTCACCCGCATGCATGTCGTGTAAGACCAACAAATGGAAGTTTATGGAGTAGTGGTGTCTGGAAGTGGTTCAGCATGTCTGTTGCATTTCATGCTGCATTCACCACTAAACTTGGAATCATAAATTTTATTTGAAGAAGATAGGAATCGAAGGAATTCTGGCTGGTTTGCTTATGGAGTTGAGTATCTGCTGTGGCTATAGTTATAGTTATCAGGCCGGGTCTGGATTCGGCTGGGAGTTGATTTTGAAACTAGCCCGAGCTGGGTTTGATTTATCTAATTGATCTGATAAAACCTGGATAAGATTTGGTCGGGTTAGGTTCAAGGTTTTAATTTTTAATTTTTACACAAAATATTAGCAATATTTTTACTTTCCAAATTAGTGGAGGTCAAATGCAAATGCAACTAATATTGGATCACGACTTCGAAGCCTTAA
>Ga0325404_1005808_pt1 | contig 12999 bp, 5 predicted proteins | sample PopdelMetagenome_18_FD_205664 | JGI IMG/M metagenome (GOLD analysis project Ga0325404, IMG submission 205664) | Populus deltoides microbial communities from Bellville, Georgia, United States - Xylem-Control-R1 | ecosystem: Host-associated > Plants > Phyllosphere > Stem > Wood/Secondary xylem... | reverse complement strand
TCAAGATCATTTTCTACTGATAATGGACCTTTTCCTTTTCTTTTCTTTTTTAATTTAAAAAAATATATAATTTTACTGTCAATAATCCATTTCCCGAGTCATTTTAATTTGCAAGGGCAGCTGCTTCTTGCCATAACCTTAACTGAGTTAAATTTGCTGTTCTTAGAGGGTGATTTTGGCACATACTTTGGCAGCAAGAAGGAGGACGACATAGCCCTTCACTCTCTCTGGTCTCTCTATCATTGTTTAACGGGCATGCATGAAAAATATGTCAAGAAGCTGTCTCCCAAAGCAATAGGGCCTAAAGATATGCTTCACAATTTTATTTTTAATAATACAAGCCGCGCAGCAAAAAACAGGGGAAAAAATAAATTAAATACTCTTATTAGGATCCTTCTAAAATATTGAATATTCTTATAATAGTTGTATTAAGCTTTAGTAGATGTCTCTGTGTTATCTAAAAAACCAAAACCAACCTAATTGGTTGTTGACGTAAGGTATGCCACATTTTGTAGTAAAAGAATAGTATTCAACAACCATTAGAGGTATAGTTCAACTGGTTAGGTTTTTGATTTGCTCTTTAGAAATTACCAATTCGAATTCCACAAACTTCAGGGTCATTGGAAACTTACATGATTGTTAATTTCAGGGCCCGTAAGATTAGTCGAGGTACACACAAGAAATAAATTATAAAAAAATCAATATTAAAAGAGTACATGCTTATATATCAAGAAAGAAAGGAGTCTTATTAGTTATTTTCTGAACTCATCTTAAAGAAAGAGATGGATACAAAGAGAAAAAAAAGATAAAACTCATGACCTATTAAAAGTAATGAGAATATCTTCATTTAGGATTTTTTTTTTTAATTATATTTTTTTATATATAGATAGTTAAAATAATTAATAAAATACTACTAGTTATTTTCGAGTAGTATAAAATTTCAGGGCTAACTTGGTGCTTGGGCTCCCAGGATTAGATAATTTAGTCAAAACTGATTTTTTTGACCTTTTAGCTTGCTGGCAAACGCCTGTTTCCACGTATATAAACATAGAATTAGCTAAAGAACGACATGTGTACATGCCTTGTAAGTGTTACAGCTGGCATTATTTTAGGCTGAAAATAAGGATATCACAAAGGAGATCCATGTGGCAAGCAACAGTGGCGTTGCTTGCTTAATGATAAAGTACGTGATTCGGCGGCGACAACAAAAATGATATGACTGACAGCTGTGAACAACAAACAGATGGCATAGCCCTTTGCCAGGTAGTTATGTTTTCGTGTTTTATTTATTTATTTATTTATTCCTCCCCCGGCTAATTTAAAGACCAAGTAGAATGCATCTAAACTCGAGTGGTTTTTTTTTTTTTTTATGTTCAAAATATACAGTTATTAGACTATATGATTACTTATTCTGATTAGCTTATCGTAATAAATTTAGTTTATAATTCAAGACAAACTTTTAATTAATCAAAATTAGCATAAGTATAAAAACTTGTATAAGATATTGAAAAACAATCCTAGTTTGCATTCAAAACATATATAGAATATATGCACGTAAACAAAATTAGTTTCGGGTACTTCTTGAAACTCTTAGAATATAGCGGAGTTGAAATTTTATTGTTATTAAGAATTGATTATTTGTTTTCAAAACTTTATTATTTTATATTTGGTGTTAAAGGGATACATGCAATAAATCTTTTCATATTCTAATATCGCTGTCTTCTTTAAATATACTTGTAAATAATGTTAATAAACCAATAAAATAAAACTCAAATATATTTGAGTTTTAAATTCTAGATTGAGAGGAAAACAAGAAAAAAGAATTGAGTTTAAAACATGAGAGAGTATACAGAAATTTAGAGCTAAAACATAAGTAAAGAAGAGTTGTAAAGATTGTGCAAATTCATCCAACTCCTTCACAGGAACTTGTCAAATAGCATAAGGAAGAAATAATACCAAAATTTGATGTAAAAGAATAACTTAGCATTAAAGATGATAATGGATGTCTATATGGCAGCTTTTATTATATTTATATGCTATACTTTATTAAACAAGTAAAAATTTAGATATTCATATCATATTTATCGAGTTTCAAATATTCATTTGGGTATTCAAAATATATATGGGCTTGGAAAAACACTGCTCATGCAAACTCATAAGCATTGTTTATTATAATAGTATAATGGCAGCCTTACCCTTCTAAAAAAAAATCCTTAAATTGGTTATTGGATACATAATGATCATTGTATAAGGCCTGTTTGTTTATTATCAGTTTGTTAAGGGGTAAGTTAGTCTTTTCTTATTTTAGAAGCATAGTAAAAAAAAACTAAAATACAACTGGATGCAAAATCTTTAAAGATGGATTCTAGGGGCATTTTAGGCTTTTCATGCAATTTTTTTTTTTTGTAATAATCAGGTTGAGTAAGAGATAATTTGATCTTTGAATAAATATAAAATATATTAAAAAATAAAAGTAGTTTGCGCGTACAACATACACTCAACTTGCTGGAGCTGGTGCTCGTGTCTTTTAAGGGATGCGTGTGGCGTCTCCCGATAAAAAAAATCATCTTTTATCGTGTCATTAGAAGCAACAAGTCGTTCTCTTGTTGTTGCAGCGACGCGTGGTGGCGCTGGTTTGATGAATCGACGCCAGTGATTTTTTTCTTCTCCTTCCACTTTTCTCTCTCCTAATCTTGGAAACCACACTACCCATGGAAATTTTCAAAATTGTCCTTTGATTTATAAAGATGTCAACTTTGATCCTTATTCTTTTAATTCTTAATTTTTTATCTTGGTATTTTTTGTAAAATTTTGAATTGTTTTCAATTACATCCTTTAATTCTAATTTGTGATATGTTATTTTGTTTAATTTGGTCATCATTCTTTATCATCACCTATTTTTTTTATTATATGATTAAAATACACCAACTTATTTTTATATAATTTGAAAACATATTTTCACCATCTGAACATAATTTTTAACGCAGAAAAAGCCCAATAGCATAGGACGGGTAAATGGCTAGTGTGTGTGTGTGTCTATATGTATCGAATTATTCGACCACTCCAGGCTGCAGCTGCTGCTGCTGCTGCTGTAAATATAGCATGTAGATTATTATAAGAGTAATTGTGTAATTAAATACTGCAAATTAATCGAAGTGAGTTGTGAGGTTCATGCACAACTTGTTTGCTAAGCATGTCTTCCTTTCTTTTTATCAGTTTCTTTCTTCAAAAGCCAAAAAGTAAGTGATTGTAGTAGTTGTATACGACTGTACATACATGCATGACAAGAATACCAGTTCATAGTGTATATATATATATATATATATATATATATATATATATATATATATGATTCAGAAAAAAGAAAGAGTATTGAAAAAGATGAAGGAATTAATCGGAGGCATATGGGAACATGGGATTTCAATGCCTGGTATGTACGTGGTTCGTTTATTTTAGTCAACTGACCATGAAGTCAAAGAGACGAATCATAAAGTAATTATCTATTGATAAAGAGAATATTATTGATGAATTAATAATTCTAATTAATATATGACCATGAATTTAAATTCAGTTATGTACTTCTTAGGACTGACCTAAAGTCGCGTGATATACGTGTCAAGGGTTTACACGTGGCAATTCTCCTTAATTTATTTATTATCTGGTATTTATTTAATAATACTAGGAGCTTAATTGACGTGACAGGAATTTTAAGGGCAGCTGGCAATGAGTTTGTTGTGATTAGATGGAAGAGAACCTTACACAAGTAGTTGAAACTTGAAAGGATATGAAAATGTGATGGTTCTGTTACACTCTACTGGTTGCTTGAAAATACAGTTTTTATAATAAAATTATAAAATTTAAATTTAAATTTATTAATAATATTTAATTTATAACTTCACGAGCTATTCTTCTCTCTTCCTTTTTTTATTTCTTTTTTATTTTTATTTTTTTTCTATAACAAACACCACAAACCCCTCTCAATTTTATCACGAATCCCCTCTCAGTATATATATAGTCTCACAGCACAATTGAGCTGGGCCTAATGGGAGTTTATCTTTTGAATTCAAGCCGAAAAGTCCAACAGTTGGAATATACAGTCGATCCAACTTTTTAATGAATGTTGTAATGATTATTTTTTAAAATATTTTTTATTTAAAATATATTAAAAAATTAATGGATGATGTGATTTTTTTTTTAGAAAATTGATAATAATTTCTGTTTATAAGGAAATCCAAGTCATTAGTTTCAGAATTAATGATATATATATTGTGCAAACTAAGCTTTTGTGCTCACCAAATTTAGTTCACTTAATTTCTTCCACGTGTCTTTACTTGATTGGATCGGGAATAGCATGAAAGATATTCAATGGTCTATCTGGTTATGGAGAAATAAATCCATTTTGACTCTCAATTTGTTCCACCCCAGGATCTAGTTAGCTATCTCATTTTTAAAGGGAGGGAAATTACAGAATCTGAGAAAGTTGAGAGACTGATTCACTGGCAGCCTCCTCATTTGTCTGGATCATTAAGATCAATGCTGATAATGGGCCAATGCATGCGTAGTTTCGTTAATTCGAGCAACTGAGGGGATTGTTCTTCATTTCCAGTACTCAACTTGGAGGATTTCGTTATAATATTAGCGTCAGCTCAATCACTAGAGGGGAATTATGGGGTATATATCCATGTTTGGTTAGATTCAGCTTGGCAAAGAGTTTTCAAGCAGGTAGAGTTGGAATCCGATTCTTCTTCACCTGCAATCTCTCTTATCAAAGGAACTACACATTCTGACAATGTTCATGCTGATCGAAGAGCCAGTAGCTATGCAGTTTGGTTCGCAAATCACGCCTTCTCTCTATAGTTTGCATCCACCATTTTCATTCTGTGCCTTCTTGGATGTTACTCCATAAGATGCGTAGACTTGAATGAAGGCTTCATCGTTTCTAAAAAAAGAAATCTCTCATTATAAGAACAACAGAGCACTAGTCAATAAGGTGATGGTTCAACGTGACTCTCAACAATCAATATAAAGACCGATAAACCTGACAAAAAACCTCCGAAAGAGAAAAAAGATCCTTCGTTCTACATAAGCACGAAGCAACTCCCTATGTAGCCTATGATCTCATATCACTTTAGATGCTGAACGCGTTCCTTCTATAATATCACTATAAAATTTAATAGTTTTACCGATAGAATTTTTTTATCGGCATAAGATACATATTCTATCGGTAATTAATTTACCGATGGAATCACCGACAGAAATGCTCTGTTAGCAAATCGTTCATCGGTAATTTTTTGTCCGTCGGTAAATCCATCGGAAATAAAAAATAAAATTACTCGCTTCATTTCTTCAGTATATCCCTCGGTAATAATTTTTTTATTACCAACGGATTTACCGATGGAATTACCGATGGAAATTCCATCGACAATTCCGTCGGTAATTATTTAAAAACATTTAAAAAATTCATTTTATAAAATTATAAAATAATAAAATTAACATAAATCAACACTGTATAATATATACTCAAAATGCTTTAAAAAAATAAGAAAATCAACTCAAACAAATTTGCAACAAATAAATAAAACAAAAAAATAAATTCAACTAAAAAAATTCATATGAAAAAAATGAAGTTGCCATTGCTAAAAATTTAAAAATCCTATAAATAAATCAACTAAAAATTGATCTCATGTGAAAAAACAAATCTCACAACAACATTTATACAATTATTAAGAACAAAACAATTAAAAAAAATATAGTGAAAAAAATCATGAAAAAAGAAGAAAAATCTTACCTTAATGTAGTTGTAAGTAAAGCTAAGGAGAGAAAATTTTTTTTGTAAAGCATATTAATTAAAAAAAAAACTAAGAGGATAAAAGAAGAAAGAAGAAGAAGACATACCCGAGCATGGAGGAAAAGAGAAGGAGATGAGGAGAGAAAAGAAGAGAAAGAAATAGATATTGATGTTTTTTATATATAGTGAAGAAGTAGAAGTAGAATAAGAAGAAGAAGTAGTAGAAGAAGAAGAAATAAGTCTGGCTCTTATGAAATAAAGGGACTCAGGCTTTTTATTGGGGCGCGTTAGTGACGGATTTACCGACGGATAATTGAATACTAATATTTTTTAATTATTCCGTCGGTAATATTTAATTAAAATTTTTAATTTCGTAAAAAGTTTTCAGAAACCGCCAACAATTACCGACGATTTTTCAGTCCGTCGGTGATTTCGTCTGTAATATTTAAATGAAAATTTTAAATTAATTGAATTTTTTCAGAAAACCGCCAAATAACATCGACAACTTTTCATTCCGTCGATGATTTTGTCCGTAAAGAACAACAATTAACAGTGCAATTGAAAAGTGAACAGTTCTGGAGCTTTCTGGAAAATACCGACAGATTTTGTCCGTCAGTGATTCCCTTTGTAATTGACATGATGAACAGTGTAAACAAGTTTACCGACAGATTTACCGATGGAATAAATTCTGTCGGTAATTCCGTTGGTAAATCCTGACACGTCATCATTTTTTTCTTCTTTGTTTTAATTTTTTTTTCCACCGTAATTCCCTCGGTATTTCCGTTTGTATTTATGGGTTTTCTGGTAGTGTGTCTAGCCCACTTCACCGCCTCGGGAAAACAATGAGGGCTCCAGGTTTTTTCCTGTGATATGGCCCAAGAGAGCAGGGCACGCAAACAACGCACGAATATATACACAATTATAAATTGATGGGATGAAGCTTTGTTGGATTGGTGGTGAAAATGATATTGATAATTTGTATGGCTTGGGTTAATTGTGATTGTTTGGTTCAATTGTTGATTGGTGGTGAAAATTAGATTTGGATTTAGGTTAAAGATAGTAGTTTGGTGTTTTTTAAATTTGACGATATGGTTATAAAATTGATTATGTTATTGTTGTTAATACGAGAGTATGAATTGAATTTAATGAGTTTTTTCATGTGAATTGAAAAGTAGTTAGTTTTATTTTTAAATTAATTTTAGCAATTTAAGAGGGGTTTTTGATGTATATATTAGCTGTCAAATTAGTGAGGTTATTGTTATTAATATGAGGTTGTGAAATTGATTTGAAAAATTAATAGGTTTAGGTTATATGAGAGTAAAGTTTGAGGTTCTATATTGTTTTGATGGTGTAATTATAAAATATATTAGGATGTTAAAATATTTTAGAAATTCTTAATTGAATTTCATGGGTTCTTGTTTAATTTTAATAATTTAAATATTTAGGTTACATGAGAATAATAATTTTTGGAATACTTTTTTATTTTTTTATTTTTAAGTGCAATTTGCAACTTGCAATTGTCCATATAAATTTCATAATAAATAAATTAAATATTAGTTATAAATAGAATCAGTTGGTTTGCTACATAAGGTATTGATGTGTATTTGCAGATTTTAAAATTTTAGGTAGTCTCTCTTATATAAGGAAAAATGTTGCCAAATTATTTTTTTAAATAAGATATAGTGATAATGTTATTATTTTTTATTAAAAAAATTGTATAGATAATGAAGTGAAGGTCATTAAAGAATAGTATGGACATGAGCATTGCTGGTTCTTCTAGCAGCACTTCTGATGGGCATGAGCCGCTAGGTGCCGACCATGACGAGGCACCTCAAGCACAAACTATATCTCTTGATGCAGGCTTATCGAGTGCGAATGTGACTCGCAAAGGGGGTATTCCTTCTAAACATGATGTATACTTTAGGAAGTACATTTCTTATTGGAAGCTCAATCATAGCATGTATGTTTGTTTTTCTTTCCTACATGATAAAAAAAAATAAACAACAATGAAAAAGATTGAATAATAAATTTTAATGAACAAATAGAAATTCAGGTTTATAAATATTGAGGTTACTTGCACAATAACATTGACGATGAAATCATTGATGGAAGTGCTTTTGTTTCAATACAGTTAGATTTTCAAAAATCCTGAATGGAAGCCAATGATTAATGTTTGGTTCAGAAAGTTCAAGGTTAGTATATATATAAACAATTGTTTTAATATTTAATTCAATTAGTTTTATAATTTTAATAAACTAATTATTTAATGAAATTGACATGTAAGGAAAAATTATATTAGGAGGAGGCTGACAACGGCCAGGAGAGTGTGAGAGAATCACAACGCCACTAGGTAAGATTGAATTCAAATTGTGATATTAAAATTTTATTTTTCATAATCTTAACAGATAATTTTCTTATAAGAACCAAGTTGCATGATTTCTGGTACAGGGCTCATAAAAAATCAAAGAAATATGCAAAAGATAAAGGCTAGGAAGACGTGGCCGTGTGTATGGACTTAAGACCTTCACATGTCTCGGAGGGTATCTAGGATGTTTATATCCAACACGTGATTTCTGAGTGTTTCTTGTGGCTGTCACAATCTTGTTTAGAGAATCAAACTAGAAGATTCATGGTTCTATAACCACGCACATTGATGGATCTATTCTGTTCGTTTTGCATGCAAAGTGGATGGTAAGATTCTGTTTTATATAATATTTAAAAAAAAAGGTTGTATTACATGAAAATATTTAACTAACAATAGATTCCTTTCGCATGTTACAGTGCTTGGGCGTGATCCAAGACCAATGGATCTCTTTGTTGAAACCTATATGTGAATGGAGGACTATTGGAAAATGGGTGCATCGGCTCATAAATAGTTGAGTCTAGGAGTTCATGGTAAGTTGGATTTTAATTTTTTAAAGTTTTTTTTTCTATATTTGCTGGCTTGTTTTTTTTTAGGAAACATATAGCAATGAGGACAATTCTTTGACCCATCCGGAACTCGATCTAGATTTATAGTTGGAGGCTAGATCTACCGGTAGATCCAATAGAAATCGGGTTTATTGTATCTCCAACACTATAGCCTAGGATATGTGGGTGGGTCATAGTGTCTTGATTATTGGGACCTAGCAATCAGGATCGAGCCAACAATCTCTCATTATCTAAGTGATAGTACACGAATAGGTTCAAACTAAAACGACCCAACTTAGAGCTGAGAGGACCCGACTTACAGCTGAGATAGCCCAACCGAGAGATAAATTGAGTGTCATTGAGCAACTGTTAGTAACCTTCACTGGTACATATGCTCCCTTTCATTGTCCTTCTGGTTCCGGTGAAGATTTGCCTCTATCTACTCCTCTAGCTTTTATCCAATAGATAGTTGAAATGTATTTAATAATATTTTTAATTTAATAATACAAATTTTTTTTTATTTTTAATTTAATTATGTATAATTTTATTGTTATTTTTTTCAATAATTACATATAATACTGAAGAAATTACCGATTGACTTTGAAAAACCAATAGACTTACCGAGGGAATAAGTCCCTTAGAGAGTTCTAAAGAGTTGGAAAAAAAATTATAGAACTTGTCACTATTAGATGTAATTCTCCAAAGGATTAATTCCAGATGTAGTATGCATATAATCACCGATGGATTTACCAATGGTTTATTCTATTGGTAATATGTCATAATCACCGATGGATTCACCAACAAAATTAATATCGGTAAATGTTTTGTTTGGCTTGCTAATTCTTTTTGTAAATTTATCAGTGATTATATTATCAACATATTGATTGACATAATGAAAATTATCGATGATATATTTTCTGATGACATGATTGCATTCGTTATCTGGTCGGTAATTTTATTTTATATTGAATCAGTGTTTAAGCACCAACTAAATATTCGTCGATGATCTATTGATGCGGATCAGCCCAACACCAAGCGTAATCATGCCAACGACCCATTGGAGGTGCCAATTGGGCCAATCACAAGAGCTAGGGCAAAGAAGCTTAAAGAAGCATTGAATGGGCTTGTTCAGAACATATGGAGCAAAATGGACCTAGAGGGGCTTGGGAAATTTAAGGAGTATGAAGGACAGCCTTTAATTCATCTAGTTCAGGTCCAAGAAGAGCCCAATTCGTGTGGAACAAGGGGTTGATGTGTCCGGCCCCATACCAGCCTTGTTAGGCTTGTTTTCCTAATGCTACAAGGATAAAAAGTCAGCAATTTATTCTCCTAATTAAGTAAGGAAGTTGGCCATATCTTATTCCTAAAGAGAGAAGGACTATTTAATGATTTTCCTAACTTAGGAAGGAAAGTAATTAAATCAGCAACAAAGGAGGAAATTTGTTTTCTTATTTGTCCAAGTTAAACAAGGAAATCCAAGCTAATCAAGGACATCAAGGGGGCAGCAACACAAATTTTCCAAATCAGATTTCTTCTAGTTTATTTGGGACTTCTTAAGGGTGACAAATCTGATTCTAGTATATTTAACATGATAATTTTTGGAATTTTATTATTTTTATTATTTTCTTCTTAGTGTTTGGGTTATTATTACTTATTTGGGTCAATTGTAAGTGGGCTTCACATAAGTCCACCTAAGGGAGGGTCCATTAGGGTTTTCTTAAGTCTAGAGTCAGTATAAATAAAGGTATAACCAAACATGTAAGGGGATGCAATTTTCATATCAATAAACTTCTTCCTGCACTTATTGTGTGTTGGTGGGATAATCTCCCTTCCTTGGTTCTCTAAAGAACTGAAAACGACTTATCGAAGAACAACTGTCTTTGTGGCGTCATCCTTATACTTCTCGTTCGCGAATCAATATTCGTTGGGTGGGGGTCTCCGTTTCCAATAGTGCTGGTGTCTAGGTACAAGTTATCTTTGTGTCACACTCCTATCAAACCTGATTTACTTGGCTTTTCGGGAATTGGTGTCTTTGCGTGTGGGTTGCGTGACCACTTGATCACGAGGTTCGCATCATTTGGTATCAGAGCTTGGCTCCATTAATCAGGTTATATCCTCTGAAATTTTTGTTTCTTGTTGATTACGCAAAAAAAAATCCTTAGTATCCAATTTCTTCTTCTCCTTGAATTTGCGGCATATAAAAAAAATTTGTTATTTCATTCTGTTATTATTCAAAATATATCAGTACCATAAAAAAAAGAGAGAAAATAGAAAAGCAAAAGAGAAAAGAGAACAACAAAAAAAAAATCCGTTCAAAAAGACGTTTATTGGATTCTGCCGCAGAAAATTAAACAAGAGAAATTGCATCAACTCAACTCGGAATTAGGTCAAATTTTATACTCTAATTACTGGGCTCCTAATCGCACCACATATCAAATTTGGGATCAATTGGATATCGTTTGCTTTGGGTTTCAAATTCGGGTCTAACCAGGTCTGATTCATAACGTTTTTGCGTCAGTATATCAAACCTTATCATAAATTTCTCAAACTTTATATTCTGTCTATCTGGGTTGATATAGCACTATATCTGAAATTGTAACTCAATTGGACATCATTTACTTTAGGTTCCAGATTCGGACTTAACTCGTCGTAAACGAGTCTGTTTTGCGTCAACTTTTGAAATTCGCTTGCTTTCTATTGTTTTCATTTCTTGCAGTTTATTTTCATCATATCCAACATATCTGGGTGTTGTTTCATTTTTTTTCATATTTTGTTTCTGTTTTTTTATTCGAGTCTTCAGTTTCGTTCATATTTCGGATAGACTCGCTTGCTACTCGCGAGACTATCATCATAGGTTTGTTTTGCTTGTTTTCTGGTTTTTATTGCTTCTTGATCATATATATTTGGATTGCGCTGCTAAGTTGGTTTTATTTGGTGTTGGTTTCAATTTCGCAAGAACCGCAGGAAAGGGAGACGAGATGTGTGAGCGTGTGAGGATATTAAGAGTAGTTTGAGCGAAACATGAGCGATATGCGGATAATTTTTTTTACCACTAACCAATTTTTGCAGGTACTATCATGTCAGACCAAAACAACACACCACCTCATCCCGAGGGAGAACTTACGTTCCAAATGCAAGCCATGACGCAGATGATGGAGAGGATGAATTTTGTGATGGGAAATGTGTGTGATAGACTTGATAGAGTGGAGAAACGTGGTAACGAGGCTGGTACAAGAACCCAAAATATGAGGAAGCTTGGGGCTGAACCGAAAGCAAACAATGGCAGTAGGGCCAAAAGGCCAAGGTGAGTTGATTATGAGGATTTTGAGGAGGCCGTTGATGATATTGGTGATGGTGGTTTTGAGGATGAGGCCATAGGCCATCGGGAAGGTTTTCGGCAGCCTAGAAACCGAAGGGATTATGGGAATAGAACTAGGGGCCAATTCGGCCAAAGGGAAAATTTCTGTAGTGTTGGGGGACATGCTGATTTAGATGGTGATTTGGATGCCATCAAACTGAAAATACCTTTTTTTCAAGGTAAAAACGATCCCGAGGCATATTTGGAGTGGGAGAAAAAGGTGGATTAGATTTTTTATTGTCATAACTATTCGGAGGTGAAGAAAGTAAAATTAGTAGTCATTGAATTCACAGATTATGCATTGATATGGTGGGATCAGAATGTTATTAGTAAAAGGAGGAGTGGAGAGAGGCCGGTAGTGTCATGGGAGGAGATGAAAGTGTTGATGAGAAGGCGATTTGTGCCTAACCACTATTATAGAGATTTGTATTTGAAATTGCAGGGTTTGAATCAGGGTTCTAAGTCCGTGGATGAGTATTTCATGGAGATGAAGATTGCCATGATTCGGACCAATGTGATTGAGGATCGGGAAGCTACCATGGCTAGATTTCTAAATGGGCTGAATAGGGACATTGCGAATGTTGTAGAATTACAACGTTGTGTGGAATTGAAGGACATGGTCCATATGGCAACGAAGGTGGAGAGGCAAATAAAAAGAAGGGGCAGTACACGTTTTCAGACCAATTCGGCTTCATCTTTCTCAACATGGAGGTTGAATTTGAAGAGAGGGGGGGCTGTCCAACCAAAGCCTTATGCAAAGGCCAAAAAGGATACTCATACAGATGGGAAAGGTAAATCTGAATCTCAACCTACTCATGATAGAGATATTAAATGCTTTAAGTGTTTAGGGAAGGGGCACATTGCATCTCAGTGTCCAAACCGAAGAGTTATGCTTACAAGAGACAATGGGGAGGTTGAATCTGAAAGTGACAAATCTGAAAGT
>Ga0325404_1005806_pt1 | contig 13005 bp, 2 predicted proteins | sample PopdelMetagenome_18_FD_205664 | JGI IMG/M metagenome (GOLD analysis project Ga0325404, IMG submission 205664) | Populus deltoides microbial communities from Bellville, Georgia, United States - Xylem-Control-R1 | ecosystem: Host-associated > Plants > Phyllosphere > Stem > Wood/Secondary xylem... | reverse complement strand
ACTGTGGCAGTGGCAACGTACACTCCATCCTTAACTGTTTGAGATGGTCGTGTTGTTGCCTATATGAAATTTTTATTTATAGTGTTATTAGACAAGCTGTTCTGCTTTAATTTGTGTATTTGATAAAGATTTTTTTTAATGAATTATAATTAATCGATTCTTTATATTCATGGATCATTTTGCAAAGCAGAGTGGGTAAATCTAAATCTTTTTAGATGTCAATTGAATGGTAGTGGCTTGTAGCTAAAGAGAAACCAAGATACGATAAAATTACAGTTTACTTTTGTGTTTTAAAAATATTTTAAAAATTTAAATAATCTTTTTAATGTTTTTAAATTATTTTAATATAATGATGTCAAAAATAATTTTAAAAATTTAGTCTGATTTGAAGGTTGATTCTGGTGGCCTAAGTTATTAGTCATACCAAGTTTTTTAAAAAATAGAGAAATTAATTTGGCTTGATTTGGTTAAAAAACTTAAGTTGATTCATGACTCTATCAACCTAGTAAAAAACCTATTAACTTTAAAAAATAATTAAAATAATATTATTTTAAATTTTTTTATAAAAAAATTAGGCCAATCCGAGTCACTAGCATGTGATCTAAGACTTGCTCTAGATTGGTTTTAAATCCTATGGATAGAAGTGTCTTTTAACTTCCCAAAAGATTTAAAACATTAGAATTTTATATATCTAAATTAAAAAATATTACAAAAGCAAGTGGTGTGGTGTGGTGTGGTATTATAATTATAAATATAAATATAATAATTAATAGCACAGTATATTACAATAATAATTAACTGTGTTTTTTATTATTATTTTGACCCATTTTTTTCTTTTGATTATTTTTTTTAATTTAGTCCTTATATGATGTATTTATGAGGATTTAAAATTGATAATTTATTTTAATTTACCTTTTATATGGTTATCGCAGTATCAAAAAAATATCTCAGCACCAGGTTGGTATTAGAAAAATATCTCAGCATTGCGATATAGTCTATTTTTTAAAAAGTTTATTTAAATAAAAAATAATTTAAAAAAAAACTAAGTTATTAAACTTTGTGGGGTCGATGTCTCAGTTTGAGAGTTTGGCGATGTAACCCTCGTTGCCCTGGTTTGCGGGTTCAGCGAGGTACTTTTTTTCTCTCTCTAATTGAATTTGATTATGTGATCGTCTATTTTTTTTTACTATATAGTTAAAAAAATAATTTTGAAAAAAAAATCATGTTATCAAATTTTAGAAAGTTCATGGGCCTGTTGACGAACATGACAAGTTTAATTGTTTTTAAAAAAATTATTTTTTTCGATTTCATCCTTTGATATTGGACTGATTGAGAATTAAACTTTATAATTTATTTTGTTTTGCTTTCTATAAAGTTATTATAATCTTAAAAAAATTCTCAGTATTGGTTTGACGCTTGATTTTACGATTGTCTATTTTTGTTATTATACAGTTAAATAAACAATAGTTTAGAAAAAAAAATAAGTTATTAATCCCAATGAAATCCACTACCCAATTTATGGGTTTAACATGTTGATCGGGTTATCTAATTCACAGGTTTAGTGATTTTACCCATCAAACTTGATATGTTTTTTTTTTAAGTTTTTTATCCTTTAATTTTTCTAATTGTTTTTTTTTATTTCACTCTTCTTTAATATTGGGTTGGTTGAGAAATGAAATTCATGTTTATGTTTAGTCTACTTTTTATAAGATTATTATGATCTAAAATAAATATTTTTTTTAGGGTTGATGCTCGATTTTGAAAGCGTTTAATGTTGTTATGAAATTAAATAAAAATAATTTATAAAAACAACAAATTTATTAAACTTATTGAAGTCCATGACTCAGGTCGCAGGGTGACCGAGGTCGATCAAATCTGACATCGTTTCAATATAAAAAAATATCATCTTAAAGTTTTTTTAAAAGCTTTTATGTTTTTACCGGTCATCCAAGTTGTTTTTAGACCCATTAAATTAAATAATTCACTTTAAATCAGTTTTCACGCGATTTAATTAAAAACTCGAGTTAGATAAAGATTCAGGTTGACAGATTTCAAGATCAAACTACTTGATTGAATTTAATAATACTACCAAAAAAAAAACTCTCCATACTTTTAATATTTTCTTCAAATTTAAAAAAAATAATTCAATCAACAACGAATCACGGATAAATATACCAGCATGACTAAAAAATCGTAGGGGTGCTCTACATATGATGAAAAGTAAACGAAGTAAACAAGCTAAATATATTTTCTTAAGCTATTTGGTCAACAACTTTTTGTCATGATTCAATAGTTAACACGTGGGAAAGCAATGTTGACTTCGCATTTTCATTTCGCAATGAAAGTAAAATTATTTTAGTTTCAATAAAAAAAAAATAACAATAGTTTATTTGCCCCTTATAAAAAACAAAAAAAAAATAACACAAATAAGTGGGTTTTCTTGGACGCATACACCTCGGCAATTTCAAAGAGCTTCGTGGCTTCTTTTTTTATTCGTCCTTTGATTTTTTTTATTGATTTTTTTTATTGATTTTGTTACTCAAATTTATTATGAATTACTTTTCTTATTTTTTTTAATCATATAATAAAATAAAAAGATTAATTCAATCTAATAAAGTTAATAATCCAAGTTTTGGATTTGAAGAGTTAATTAGAATGAGTTTGATTTTTTTTTTATTTTTTTTCTTAAAATTTACTCATAAATAAAGTTACGTCAAAACAAGTTGAATATAATTTAATTTAAAACTTAAAATAAAAATAGAATTGAATCAAAATATTTTAAGTTTAAGTTGTTATATCAAGAATAATAATAGCTCTAAAAAATTTCTAAAATGTTAGATATTATTTTTTTACATTTCAAAAACTTATTTTATACAAACCACGGCAAGAACATTTGCCATTAAGCAAAGAGATTTACCCGATGATTGAAGAATTCTGCTTCTTTTCTTGATTGTCAATATTTGGATTAGCATTATTCCTAATATCACTTAAAAAAAAACATTTTGATCTCAATTATTACTCAGAGTAGCTTAAAAATATTCTTGCTTGTCGAATAACAAAAAATAGTACATTTTATCATTTTATATCTAATTATTGATTGTATCATATAAAGTTATTGAATGAATTTTGTATTTTGAAGGTAAGATTTTCTGTATAATTCTTCTATATAGTTTGTTTGGGAGTATAGTTGCGATTGTTTTTCAAAGTACTTTTTGTGCTGAAATGCATCAAAATGATATTTTTTTTATTTTTTAAAAATTATTTTTGAGATCAGCGCATCAAAACTATCCAAAACATATAAAAAATTAATTTTTAGTAAAAAAAATTAAATTTTTCAAAACACGGTTTGAAACGTATCCCAAACATTTATGCTCACCATCATCAACAGAATTTGAGAATTTATAATTCGTTCCAAACTAATAAAAACATTATTAAAAGTTAACCTTTTTTTCCTTTTTAAAATAGCACCTCAAAAACATTTGTTGTCTTCCGATCACGGCAAAGATCGAAAACAATTGCCAAGACCAAAAAACATCCAAACATTATCTAGAATTAGTCGAACTAGCCCACGATTATAAAACATGCGAACGTTGTTACGGGATTTTGTATGTGCGATCCCAAATAATAGGCACCAGACGTGTCCCGCGCAATACCGTGGGTCCGTATTTCTTTTTTTTAGATAATATTTATTTGTTAAAACCATATTTAAAAAAAAATAATATACTTCTAATCAGATTTAATAAATTATTTTTATTTTAATTAAATCATAAAAAAACATGATAATAAACTTATCAAAAATATTTTAAAAAGGTTGTAACTTTAGAAAAAACTTACATATTTAACCCGAGATTAAAAAACAAAAGCTATCTAACGTGAGGAAAAAAGTTCTTAAAGTCTATTTAAATCTTAAAATGTATTGTTGTTAAATTTATATGTTTAAAAAAATAATTTGATATTATTTATTTTTATTTTAGTTTATATTGATTGTTGAAATTAATAGTATTATAATAACTCTAGTTATAAAACTATGATTGACTTAACATGCTAAGTTGGGTATGGATTGGTCCGAATTTAAGAAAAAATAGAGAAACAATTGACTCGACTTGACCCGACTAAAAACTCAGGTCAACTCGGGATAAAACACAGGTTAAGAACTCATTAATTTTTTAAAAAAAAAATCAGGGTCAGCCAAGTTGACTCTTTTGACCCGTAACCCGAACCTTGTCTCGGGTCGAATCTTGAGTCAGATTTTAAAACTATGATAATAATAAATTTTATTCATATATTGACTCTCTTGACATGTGACTTGAGCCTTGCCCTAGTTAACTCTTAAGTCAGATTTAAAAACTATGATAATAACAATTTTTATCCTTGCATTGACCTGAGTTAACTCGAGTTAACCCTCCTGATCATGATCTAAGTCTTGTCCTATGTTGACCCTCGAATTAAGTTTTAAAATTATGATAATAATAACTTTTATTTTATATTGACTCAGGTTAACCCGGGTTGACCTTCTTGACATGTTACCTTATCCTAGGTTGATCCTCGTGTTGAATTTTCAAATTATAATAATAATTATTTTTTGTTCTTATGTTGATTTGGGTCAACGACTAACCTCACTTGTAACCCCGCCCTTGCCTTGAATCAACCATCAAATAAGGTTTTAAAATTATGATAATAAATATTTTTTTTCTTATACTAATCCGGGTCAGCCTGACCCGTGACCCGAGCCTTGACTGGTGAACCCGAGCCTTGTTTGAAGTGAATAGTTTTAGAATTGAAAGTTTTTTATAAGGATATTTTAAGAATAAAAAATAATTATTGTCTCTAGAGACATTGTTTATATGTATTTTTTATTTTAAAAATACAAAAATTTAATTTAAAATTATTTTGTAGATTTATTTTTATGTTTATATCTTAATCAAACACTCATTTTCATTACAAGTCAATAATCAAATATTATTTTAGTGTTATTTTTTCTTCACTTTTATGGACTATAACAACACCAGGTTTTTTTTAAAAAAAAAAAATTAAATCATCATTTTGTGTTAATAAATGAAAGATTTAGACTATCAATTTGTTTTACCAAACTTTTCTCCATTTTAGAGACGACTGATGTGAATGATAACAAATCATTGGTAACATCATCGCATATTTCAGGATGCTGATTGTAAATGGAATGGACTGTAGAGGTACTTTAATAATCAAAATAGCAGTAAAAAGACTCAATTAATCAAACTTGTATAGTAGAGGGACTGTGGGTGCAATTAACCCATTTTAAGATTGATGATTGGTGAAGTCACCCTCACCACATTGTCCAAGACATGGACAGTCCTAACTCGATACGGGCAAACAAGTCCCCAACAGTAAGGCTTCTAATTAACCCATCTACCAAACATCCAACCTCAAACCACAATCCTCATACCGAAGGCAAAAACCCATGAAAGAATCGAGTAGCACTGGTTAAAACGCCTGCCAGTTTCACCTTCTAATCAAATCAAAACCCATAATTTTTATTCTCGAAATGCAGAGATTGTGCACAAAGCTTCGATCTTTAGCCCCTGTTTCCTCCTCACATCGCCTTCTCTACTCGTCTCCGCAATTTTATCACCGGCCTCTCCATTTCGCCGCTGCTTCAAGTAAATGGAGTCTTAATGGGTCCCTTTTGAACACATCTTCTTCGTTACCAATTCAGCTTCCTTCGCTACCATTTCTTCCCTCTTTTCGTCTGTCTCCACTCTCCCACCCTGTAAGGTTTATGGGTTTCTTTGGTTCTGTTTTTATATGATTATTCTCTTTTTTATTATTTATTGTATGCATGTTTACCGACGAAATGCCGCAAAGAAATGGTTTTTTGTTCTGATTTAGTTATTCGTAGTTCAGTCTTTGCATGAACTGTTATTTTCAGGTCGTACAATTTGTACCTCATTCTATATTTGATTCAATAATTTTGCACCAAATGTCAACCATTTTTTTTCCATCTTGCAAACTGGCTGACCTGAAACTAATGCTTGTAGAATTATTGTCCAAAAGGGTATAGTCATTATTGCCAAGGAGTTGAATTCTGAAAAAGAATTTGAAGAACCCATGTCTAATTTGGTCTAACACTTGACTAGTCACGCGGTGCATCCCAGCCATGTAGGATATAACTAACACATTAGAAATGCTAGATTTCATGTACCTTCCCATCAACCACTTTTAAAATAGGATAGAGAAGTTGAAATTTTGACGGGTGAGCATGATTCTGTTGACTTGAGTTCAGCTTTCCCATATGTTCCCTTCTTTTTCCCTGCTAACAATCAACATGATTCTGGAAATTTTCCAGTTGATGGTAAATCTGAATCATTAGTTTTTTTTATTATGCAATTGTTGAATTTTTTTTTCCTTCTAAGAGGATTTTCGCTCTGGTGTGCCTTCAGTTGGTGCAAGTGCGTCATGTTTCATCAAGGGAGCGGAAAAAGAATAGGAAGCCAATGACTCCACTCACCTCCAAAGTCAAAAAGTTTAAAATGAAGGCTTACTCGTGAGTTTAAGTTGTTTTACTTGGTTTCTTTTCTTTCTTCAAAAGTGTTTTTAAAATTTTTGTGAATTACTGGTTTAGTTTGTATCGATCAGGTCGTACAAGGACAGGTTTAGGACAATGAATGATGGGACTATTCGTCGCTGGAGGGAGGGCAAGAATCATAATGCGCACTTGAAGGTATGCCTTATAGTATTTTCACACTTTCATTTTTATTTCCTTTCATGTTGTTGAAACTGAAATGGTATTTTGCTGCATGTCTCCCAGCATTTGATACATATAGTTGGTTTCTCGTTACATAAAGTGCAAGCTAATTCTACTTAGCATTTTGTAAGTTATGCCTGTTGCAAAGTTGTAGTGATGCTTTAGAAAGGATGGAGACTACTGCTTGACTACACTCCTCTTATTGATCAAGTTTACGCTGAACATGTTATATTGCATTCTGAGTTTGAAAATAAGAAGCCTCCTTTAGTACTGTGAAATACCCTTTTAGGTGGCCCAGTTTCATTTATGCGTCATGTGAAAGTTTGCAATGTTGATCTGATTTCTACATGTTTCAATCACATTGTTTATTAGTTCAGCCCTTGATTTTAACAGTATACTTTTGGTGTCATTTGCCAATCCTAAGTCATTGCATTTAGGATCTCTTTTGGTCCTGGTGTGCTCAACTCGATTTTCTTTTCATTTGCATTGTGGTGTTGAAGAGTTTTATTGATGGCGGACAAAAATATCCTATTAGCTTCTGTTTACTGTACCATGGTATCCCCTAGCACATTGTAAATCATATTTTGCCTTAGTACCCAACCTGAGGAATGACGGTGGAAGATACATCGCCCAAAGAAGGTGGCATTTTGAAGATCTTTTCCTGAATGGAGAAGTGGTGTTGATGGGTTTGAAACTTCACTCAATCAGAAATAAGATGAACACAACTTGAGCTGTTTATTTGTGAAGTGCCCCCCCCCCCCCCCTCAGGTTCCAAAAATTGTAATTACCAGCAGAAAATCCTCTTGTTATGATCTGACAGTTAGTATTTCATTATTTGGGTTGTGATTTGCTATTAGCTGTTTTCACTTGCGATCAACAGAAATTTTATGTTTGATGCAGTCAAAGAAATCAAGACGTAGACTTAGACAACCATCTACTGTCCCTGCAGCCTATGCCAAAGTCATGAAGAAGCTTAGTTTCTGTGTTTAAAACTGCAGATGCTGCCAATTACTTGGATGGAAGACGAAAATGTCCATGGCTTAGGGCTGAGTTTTTGTAACAACAGTTGGAACTTAGTTTGAGCATTTAGCTAGCAACAACGATACCGCCACAATTTTTTTCAGTTTGAACTGCAATTCGAACAGTAGTATCAGCCAGTAATAGCTCCATGTTTTATTTATGGGATCATCAAAACCGATCTCCATTTAGTGGCTTATGTCAGATATTTTGGTGCATTGTGTTTATTTCAACGATTTGCCAGTTATAATTGAGAGGAACTGTGTTTCACATGCCGGATTTAGGCATGTTTTTCTAAGTTTTTGGGTTCTGTTCATTTAAATTTTGATAAAATCAAGGATTGGGCCCAATTCACAAACGAATCGAAAATGGTTAATGCTGTGTTTGCTATGTTGCTCATAGAATTGGGAGAAAAGGGGGTTCTCATGGAATTTTGTTTGGTTCACCAATGGCATGAATCAATTATATTTCCAATGAAACACTAGTTTATTACGATTAAAAGAAAAGAAAAAAAGATTACTTAATTTATTTGTTATCATTAAGAATTCATCGAAATTAAAATTAATTAAAAAAACAATCTTCTCTACTTTTATTTTGAACTGGAATCAATTTTTTATTACCATTTCATTTTCATTCCAAGCAAACCAAACGCAGGAAAGTATAATTAACAAACAATAAAAGGTATGGGAATTTTACTTAGGGATTTGTATTGTTTATTCTCTCAGACTTATTATTTTTTAAAAAAATATTTTGATCCTTAATTTTTTTTATATATATAATTACATTCATTTTAGGACCAATTAAATGACAATAAATTCAAATCTATTGACCACAGACAAGATTGAAAAGGAAGGATTAACGTGGAAAAGATGCTAACCTAGATAGTGGGTTCAAAGTTCTGAAGAATAGTTCAACTAGTTCTCCATCTTTAAAAATATTACCCATTTGGTCTCTTGAATTTTTTTTTAGTTTTGATTTTAATATAAAAATTTATTTTTATTATTTTCAATCCATGATTTAGAAGAGGAAAGAAAAGGATTGTTGAATTCCGATAATGAGAGATGAAATCTACCAAAATAGTTGTTTATGCCATTTTCAACTACCAAAATAATTCTTCTTGGTATTCATGGATTTTATATGATGAGATGATTTTGGTGGTAGTTATTTAGAGTTTCCATGTTGCCTAAAAACAATTTTAAGTCAGGGAAGAAAAACCTAACCCAATTTGATTTTGATTTTGATATTTTAGGATGTTTTTGGGGCTAATGAATTGGTTTCTAAATGTTATAAGAATGGTGGTAAGATGTTATGAGATTGAAATGATTTAAAAATTAGTTTTTTTAATAAAAAAACAACTATCATGATTTTGTATAGTTATTTTCCAGCTACTATAGTGGAGCATACTATAATGGCTGGAACTTGGACTTGCAGATGAAGTGTCGACTTTTTATTTTTAAATATCGCTCACCTCTTTTAAAGAAAAAATACAACCAAACCTATATCCAAGCCTGAGCTTTTTTTCATTTTATTTTGTATTTAGAACAAATATAAATTTAAGAAATAAAATTATTGACCCTAGTTGAGCACATGAACCAGAACGCAGGTTTGAAGGATTAAGCCACAATATCTGGGCTATTATTTCCTTTTATATTTTTATTTAATGCATTTCTTGTCCCTTAATATTTTTTTCTTAAAAAACAAATCGCAACCTTTGTTATTGACAATCTTTTTTTTTTAATTTAACTTAAAACTAAAAAATTACAATTTCACTATTTTATCATTAATGATCTACTTTTGTTATTTTAATCTCGCGTGTTTGTCTTGTTTTTTTTTTAAATATTTAATGCAAAAAAAAAATCATTCACTTTATTTTTGTATAATTAAATGAAAAATAATTTATGGAATAAAAGATTTATCGAATTCGATGATATGCATAACCTGTATTGTGAGTTTGGTTGATTAACTTGAGTTTTTTTTTCATTGAGTGCTGCTTTTTACTAATTTTATCTTTTAACATAAAGTTAATTAAGGATTTAGGTTTTCAATTTGTTTTTTTACAAGATTATCCTCCCAGGTTTTACATATCAATCCTAATAGACTTAAATAAATCTAATATGTATTCGTCTCAATATTAAGTAAAAATATTATATAATATACAATTGATTTTAGATTCATGATTAAAATTTATTTATTTTTCTAGAAAACATGTTAACAATATATAGATATTTTTCTACCATGACACATGATGTAGCAAGAGCTAATCGTATTTTTGTTTGATTAAATAAAGAATTTATTATAGAAAATAAAGTTATTAAGTATAATTGGATATATAGCCTGTATTGTGAAATCAAACATCTTAATTTATATTTATTTTTTTTTTATTTTTTATTTTGATCTTTAATTATTATTAATGATTTTTTAATGTTTTATTATCATGAATAACCATTAAATTAAATAAAAAATTATTCAAATAAATAGAATTATTAGACACAAGTAATAACAGGACCGTCTTCCAATATGAAGTATAAAAAATAAAAATAGCTAGTCAATCCTATTCACAGTCATTTATTTGTTTATTTTCTCTACTCGTGCAGATTTACTCAAAAAGACTACATGAATGAAAATAATATGTATGCAAAAAATCATCCTATTTTCTCGGGAGTGAGTTCCGCTCGAACCAAATACTCCTGGCGGCCAGGGGCATTACCGTAGTTGCATATAGAATGTTAAAAGAAAACCCTAAACCCTAAACGGCACAGCGCCTATAAAAGAGAGGGAGCCGATGCTTAATTCGCTCACATCTGATTTTCGTGTAGATAGACTTCCTCTGTGCTCGCCGCCTTCTTATTAAATTTTGCTGTCTTGTGTTTTTAGATCTTCTTATTTGTTTTACAGTATCCTTTTGATTTCATGCTAGTTTGGGGTTGATTTTCTCTGTGATGATGAAACCAGATGACGAGTCCGATTTATATCCATTCCATTCTCCTTGACGACAATACGAGGCATTTGTCTGAGAGAAAATAAATCCCAGATTTTTTTATTTATTTTTTTGATTGGTTATTGGCAACCGATCCTGCTTTGAAAATACGTTTTTTTTTTTAAAAATTGATTTTGATGTAAATTTGTATTCTTATCTGAAAAGAAAGATGATGTTTGCTGGAGATGGAAGTGATGATTTTTTCCCCAAATGATCGAAGCTGAATAAACTGAGCGACCTTTCTCTTCGGAGAAACCAAGCCAGGATTCTGATCCATCTCTCCAAACAATATATATTTATACCCTTTCTTTAAAATAAAAAACTGCTCTGTTTGATTTCTGTTTTATATTAATTTAACTTTTATTTTTCGAATACCGTGAATTAACTCGGAGCATAGGTTCCTTGAACGCGATTCCAGTTCCATCCCAACATGGTCTGAATTGCGTGTTCATGACTCGACACTACCCCTGCTCTCGGTCGTTCAACAAATCCAATTTCACCGAAATTGACTAGCATCAAGGCATTGAGTCTTGGTCCTGAGCCGAACATTGTCACAGCTTACAACCCAAACTCCAAGTGCCTCGGACAAGGGCCTTCGTCTTTGTAACGAAAACGTGAACACTATTTTGGAGTGTAATTATATTTTTTTTTTGAAAATTTTGAGCTTGTTTTTTTATATTGTTTTAAAAGTATTTTCGAAAATAATTGAATTTTTTTTATTTTAAAATAATATTTATTTTGATATTTTAAAATAATTTTGATGTGAAATAATTTTAAAAAATAAAAAATATTATTTTAATATATTTTTAAGTAAAAAAAATATTTAAAATACAACCACTATTATATTTTTTCAAACACCGGTTCTATTTTTTTTGTATTTTAAAGTGTAAAAAAATATTTATTTATTTATTTTAAATTAAAAATATTTTGAACATGCTCTATATGTATCCAAAGCTAGTGGTTTTTTATTATTTATTGTAATCCCTAATTTATTTTTTAATCTCTGGTAAAGTTGATTCAGCAATCTGTTTTACCCAACGATCACCCAAACATGGAAAAATATAGCTAGTAAGCAACAGTCACTGACAACAACACTGAAAATTCGAATAGAAGGCACTGAGGGTCTTGGCCCCTTCCGCTATTCCTGGGTTCGAGCTTTTATGTGCATGCTTGTTATTCTTGCGATGCTTTGAATTAGTTATGTTACGCGCAAGCTAACCCGGACACCCACATAAATAAAAAAAATTAAAATCGAAGCCTCAGGTAGAAAGCTCAAGAAAGAATAAAAAATTGAAATCGAAGCCTCAAGTAGAAAGCTCAAGAAAGAATAGCCGAAACACTTGGTGAACAAAAGATGACAATCTAAAAACCATTAAGAACACGGACATGTACAATTAAAGTCATTCTGGAGCACAATTAAAAGGAGCAAGGTTCTAAAATAACCTCTTTAGTAGAACCAATGTGCATAACATTGAAAAAAAATAGGCCAGTAACAAGGAACAATTGTTAAAAAATGGGAGTCTAATGTATCAAAAAACATAAAAAGGACCGGAACCATCTAGGTGATAATCCAGTGGTAAGAGTTTGGGATCAAAAAATTTGTTTTTTTTGTAGTCTCAGGTTTGAGTTCTATGATTGTTTATATGATGGCCATTGAAGGCTTACATGGTTGTTAATTTCAGGGTCCAATCGAGGTGCGCGTAAATTGATTTGGACACCCACATTAAACCAAAAAATAAAAATAAAAAGACCTTCAAGACAATAAATCAATTGTTTTTCGCCAATACAACCAGAGCAAGGATAAAAGAAGCAAATGAAGATCTCAAAACCTATATCAAAAGGAGAGGATCGGAAAATTCTATCCCTGTGCAATTCACGGGGATCCCTGTAGAATTCACGGGGAGATAAAAAAAAATAGACGGAATCGATCACTGCATGTGATTTTTACAAGGAAGATGAAAAACATATCATATATTAGCATATTATATGTTAATATATATGTATTTAAATAGAAATAAGTAAAATTCTATTTCTTAATTCGAAATCAATAGCATTTTTGATCCCATCAAAGGAAATAAGATTCTCAAAAACAAAATAAAATAAACAAACAATGGATAAATCTAAACAACTTTTTTTAAGCCCAAGTGATCTCTTTGTAGGCATCAGTTCCCAATTGAATTGGGGATCAAATTGATTATAAAAACATGCATGTTGCATTATTGAATGACCAGTAATTTTATTTTTTTTTACTCAAAGTTGAATCAACCTAAAATAAATAAGATCATAT